>Ga0180438_10003088_pt1 | contig 25730 bp, 20 predicted proteins | sample SS_ome_12_FD_132455 | JGI IMG/M metagenome (GOLD analysis project Ga0180438, IMG submission 132455) | Hypersaline lake sediment archaeal communities from the Salton Sea, California, USA - SS_3_D_2 metaG | ecosystem: Environmental > Aquatic > Non-marine Saline and Alkaline > Hypersaline >... | reverse complement strand
CTACCGGCGCGCCAAAGAAGGCCAGCAGTTTGTCGCCGTGATTGTACAGATCCATCTTGTTGATCACGCCACCAAAGCGGCGGATGCCGTTTTCCATGGCGATGAAATACCGGTTGATCGCCGTGATGATCTGGTCCTCGCGCCCAGGGCCTAACTGGTCGGCGATTTCGCCCAGGCCGCGCACATTTGCAAAGAGTACCGCCACCAGGCGGTGCTCGCCCTCAAGGCTGATGGTGCGCGGCGTGCTGGCGACGCGTGCCAACAGGCCGGCCGGCATATAGGGTGTGAGGGCATCTAACAACTTGACGTGGTCACGCAGACTGCCAAGAGTCGGTTCCGGGGAGATGGCCGAGGATAGGGCGTGCGAGTGTGATAGGGTGGCTGCCGGTTCAATGCTTTCAACGACCACGTAAGGGCCGTTAGACGGCACGGGCGTGGCCCGGCAAGGCACGGTGATCGCATCGAGGGTTGCGCGATCGAGCAGTATTTGACCGGCCGTGGCTGCCGATTCGGCGGCAGCCGTACGGTTCACATCAGCGCCAAACAGGGCATACTCCATGTCCTGCGCCGTGCCCAACTGTGCGGTAAAGAATTGTCCTTTGTGCACTCCGACTTTCATCTGCAGGGCAAACACGCCTTGAGACGTCTCGGTTTGGTCAAAATCGACCATTGCGATCTGCATACGCTGAGCAGCCTGCACGGCACGCGTAGCGCTGTTAGGCTCTAGGAAGAGGCCAAGTAAGGCGTCGCCACCAAACTTGACGAGCTGACCATCATGGTCGCTGAGAATAGCCAGCATGGTGCCAAAGTAGCGATTCACGTGGGCGGTGATCTCCTCCGCCCCCTCGCGCCCAATGCGGCTCAGACGCTCGGACATGGCGGTGAATCCGCTGATGTCGGCGAAGAGCAATGTGCCGTCAATGAACCGCCCGCCCGTCTTTCCAGGTGTTGGATCGCGGACCACTTGCTCGACGAGATAGGGCGGCAAGAGCGTATAGACAGTCTTGAGCAGTCCGGACAGGTGGGTTGTGCATTCTTCTATCAGGCGGCGTGGGGGGGAGAGCAGATCGAATTGCAGTGCTTCGACCAGCGAGGGCGGCAGGTAGAGACGCAGGTGATCCAGGTCCGCTGTTGTCAAGCGGTCCTCCTGAACCGTTACCAGAGAGGTACCACATTTGCCACAGAAAGCGAAGCCTGGGGGATTCTCAAACCCGCACTGAGGACATACGGACACCAGGGAGCCGCCACACTTGCCGCAAAAGGCAAAGTCGTCTGGATTTTCAAACCCACAGTTTCCGCATTGCATGTCGTTGGCTCCGGGAAGCAGGGCATTGACTGCGTCGCAACACTGCCGGGTCTAGTATACTACTGTCTCCGTTCTACGCAACCTGAAGCTGTGGGCAGGGCAGCGAATTGGCAAGCTGTTGCAGGTGTGCTATACTCTTGTGTGTCCGCACAAAGTAGAGACCCCAAAACGGAGGCATCACAACAATGTCAGAGCGTGAGACAAAGAGGATCCTTGTGACTGGCGCGTGTGGTCAGATCGGCTCCGAGCTGGCGATGGCGCTTCGTTCGCGGTATGGCAGCATGAACGTCGTGGCTGCGGGACACCGGACAGCACCCAGCTCCACATTGCGCGATTCTGGCCCCTTTGAGTTCATCGACGTGACTCAGCGGGAGACTGTCGAGGAGGTTGTGGACAAGTACGATATTGACACCGTCTATCATATGGCCGCTGTCCTCTCCGCCGTCGGCGAGAACAAGCCCCAGTTGGCCTGGAACGTGAATATGAATGGATTGTATACCATCCTTGAGATTGCCCGGGAGCGGGAGATGGCGCGTCTCTTTTGCCCCAGCTCCATCGCTGCCTTCGGGCCGGAGACCCCCCGGGACAACACCCCGCAGGAGACGATTCTGCGGCCAAAGACGATGTATGGTGTGACGAAAGTGGCCGGGGAATTGTTGTGTGACTACTACTTCCAACGCTTTGGCTTGGACGTACGTGGCGTCCGCTATCCGGGCGTCATCAGCAGCGAGACGCTGCCTGGCGGCGGCACCACCGACTATGCTGTAGAGATCTTTTACGAGGCGATCAGAAACAAGCAGTATACCTGCTTCCTACGGGAAGACACGGTCCTGCCGATGATGTATATGCCGGACTGCATCAAAGCCACTATTGATCTCATGGAAGCCGACCTCACCAAGCTCAAGCATCATTCTGATTTCAATCTGGCGGCGGTGAGTTTCAGCCCTGCGGAACTCGTGGCAGAGATCAACAAGCACATACCTGAGTTCACGTGTGAATACGAACCCGATGAGCGGCAAAAGATCGCCGATTCCTGGCCCAGGACGATTGACGACAGCGCCGCGCGGGAGGAGTGGGGTTGGGATCCGGAGTACGATCTGCCAGCGATGGTGGCGGATATGCTGGAGAAGCTCGGGAATAGGCACGAGGAGGGCAGGCTCTAGTCCGAGATCTGCCGTCCTACCTTCAGTGTCTGCCGGTGATATCGAGAGTTGAGTTCAGGAAGTAGGGTGGAGAACAAGATCGTGGCGATCAAGACATTCGAGGAGATTGAGGCCTGGCAACAAGCACGGGACTTGGTACGGGTGGTTAGGGAATTTGCCTGCTCTTTTCAGGAAGGGCACCAGGTCTAGCGCCGGATGTGCAACCTTAGACGCTCGCCATAGGAATTCTGGTACAAGGAGCAGAGAATGGGAGACAAACTAGACTTTATGCGACAGGAGCTTGAGGCCGCCAAGGCCGAAAAACGGTACATCAACATCCGCACGATGGATTCCCCCGCCGACGGCTGGATGGTGGTGGATGGCAAGAAGGTGCTGAATTTCTGCACCAACAACTACCTGGGGTTGGCTAATCACCCGGAGATCAAGGAGGCGGCCAGAAAGGCCGTGGACGAGTGGGGAGTGGGTCCGGGTGCAGTGCGCACTATCGCCGGCACCCAGCGGTTACACGTCGCTTGCGAGAGGCGCTTGGCTGAGTTCAAGCGTGTCGAGGCGGCCCTGCTGGTACAGAGTGGCTTCTGTGCTAACCAGGCCGCTATCCCGCCACTGGTGGGCCGGGACAGGGCAGCGGGCGATCAGGATGTGATCTTCTCCGATCGTCTCAATCACGCCAGCATTATCGACGGTGCGCGGCTGAGCGGGGCCAAGATCGTTGTCTACGAGCACTGCGACCCGGTCGACCTGGAGGCCAAGATCAAGGAGCACTTGCCCAGCTTTCGACGGGGCCTAATGGTCACCGATGGGGTCTTTTCGATGGACGGCGACGTGGCGCCCTTGGACAGGCTGTACGAGGTGGCGGCCAAGTACGACGTACTTACGATGGTAGACGATGCCCACGGTGAGGGTGTATTGGGCCAGGGACGTGGCATCGTGGCTCACTTTGGACTGGAGGGTAGGTTCGACGTCGAGATTGGCACGCTCTCCAAGGCCTTCGGTGTCATGGGAGGCGTCATCGCTGGCAACAGCGTGGTGGTGGATTACATTCGGCAGAAAGCGCGTCCCAACCTCTTCTCCAGCGCGCTCACTCCAGCCGATACCGCTGCCTGTATGGCCGCCGTTGATTACGTTGAGGGTCATCCAGAGCTTGTGGACAAGCTGTGGGAGAACGCTGAGTACTTTAAGGCTGGCATAAAGCGCTTGGGCATAGACACCGGTCACACCGAGACACCTATCGTGCCGGTAATGCTTGGCGACGTGAAACTGGCCAAAGAGTTTAGTGCAAAACTGTTCGAGTATGACGTGTTTGCCATGGCGCTGGGCTTTCCCACAGTCCCCCAAGGGCAGGCGCGCATTCGAGTGATGAACACCGCTGCGCACACGCGTGAAGATCTGGACAAAGGCCTAGAGGTATTCGAAAAAGTGGCGCAGGAATTGGGTGTCATCTAGAGAATATCCCCGGAATAGCTGATCAAGATCTCAAGAGATAGGGCAGGCCCAATACGGGGCCTGCCCTTTTTGGTGTCCTCTCTCTGGCAGTTGGTCGCGCAAGGTGCGCCAGTGGAATCCGTACGCCAGCTTAACACAAGCTACATTTTCGTCACTCAAGTGTAACATTCCTGTAATGGATGAACGAGGCCAAATGAGGCATAATAGTGCAAGGTTGCGGCGAACATATGTGCTATGGATACTTGGTAAGGAAGGGCATCCGGTGTCGCTGTGGAAAGGCGGAGCAGTCATGAATGCGTACAAGGAGGAGCATAACTATGCGTAAGGTATCGATAGTCGGTATGGTGATTATCCTGCTGTTGGTGTCGGCGGTGCCCGCTTTCGCTGAGAGTTCTGTCGTGCACGTCGTGCAGCCAGGCGAGAACCTATTCCGCATCGCGCTGCGCTATGGGGTAACGGTGAACGCGCTGGCGTCGGCCAACGCCTTGGGAAACACGAATCGTATCTATGTTGGACAGAGGCTGGTCATTCCCAGTGGGGGCAGCCCTGCTGCTACTACACCCTCATCGGGCGTGCATATCGTGAAGCGGGGAGAGAATCTGTACCGCATCGCGTTGAGTTATGGTATTTCCTACCACACGCTGGCGGCTGCCAACGGCATCGCCAACCCTAATCATATCTACGCAGGGCAGCGGCTGGTGATCCCTGGCCGTGGTAGCACACCCGCGCCACCATCTCAACCACCTTCGTCAGGCCAGACCTATACCGTGCGGCGCGGCGACACGCTTTCGTCCATTGCACTGCGGTTTGGCGTTTCGATGTGGTCACTGGCACAGGCGAACGGCATTTCCAATCCCTCGCTCATCTACGTGGGGCAGATTCTGCGCATCCCCAGTGGTGGGAATCCCTCGCCGCCAGCGCCATCCCCTGCGCCGACGGGTGGTAAGTGGATTGATGTGAACCTCAGTGCACAGCGGGTCACTGCCTACGTGGGGAATACCCCTGTCAGGAGCACACTCGCCTCGACCGGCCTACCGGCGACGCCAACCCCCACAGGCCAGTACCGCATCTACGTCAAGTACGTTTCCACCCTTATGACTGGGCCTGGCTACTACCTTCCCAACGTGCCCTACACAATGTACTTCTATCGAGGCTACGGTCTCCACGGGACCTACTGGCATTCCAACTTTGGCCGCCCGATGAGCCACGGGTGCATCAACCTCCCGACGCCTGAAGCACAGTGGCTCTTCAATTGGGCCCCGGTAGGCACATTGGTCAAGATCCACTACTGACGTGGGGCACAAGTCAGATCCCTTGTGCGATGCATCAGACCGACGCGGAGAGTGCGGTCTGCGAAGCATTCACTACTTTGTTGTTTCGACTCGTTGCCACAGGGAAGTCAGGGGACGTCGGAGCAGTCGCACGTTGACGAACACGAGCAACCAGAGGTGCAGGCGGGCGGCAAAGAGAAGCAAAGTCCAGGGAAATTCGCGGGGATGACGCGGGTAGCGTAGAGCCAGCCGCGTGCCGTACAGGATCTCCAGCCAGGCTGAACGCATGCGTACCGGTGACTTGCGTATGTAATCCTGGGCATAGCCGCCGGCAGAGCGGACCTTTTGTCGCAGCCAGTCTCGGTATGTAGAGGGATATTTCACAAAGACACGTGCCTCGGGGGCGTAGCGGATACGATAACCCTGGTTGTCAACGAGGTGTGATATCACCGCGTCCTCCGCCAGCGCGTCGTCGGGCACCTGACTGATCAGCGCGTGCCGGAAGGCAAAGAGATAGCCGGAACAGACCAGGAACTGGCCCGACCGGTCACGATTGAGCCGTATTTGGTGGATGCCTTCGGTGAGCAGGTACGACCAGTAACCCAGCATTGTGTCTCGTGGGCTAACACTGAAGGGACGCCCGCTTACCGCTCCCACTTCTGGGTCGGCGAAGGGAGCGATTAGTGGGTCCAGGGTGTCCTCGGCGACGACCACATCCCCATCGCTGAGCACGACGATATCTCCTCGCGCTGTCTTTAACCCGACGTTCAGCGCTACGGGCTTACCACGTTGGGGGTCTGCGACGTGACGCACGGCCGCGTAGCGGGCGGCGTAATCATCCACCACGGCGGTGGTATCGGGATCGGGGCAGACGACCAGGATCTCGGCATCTTTAGGCAACTGGGGTAGAAACGCCTCGATGGCTCGACCTATGGTCGTTGATTCTCGGAAGGCAGTTATGAGTATGCTCAGCATATGGGCGAATTATAGACGATGGCGTGACGAAGTCAAATGGTCCATGGTTACACTGATCTAGAACAGATACAAAGAAGATGGTGAGCGTGATGTTCCCCACTATGCTCTAAGCACTTGTTCATTAGCAACTTTGCGGGCTGGCACACAAATCAGGCGCAAAACGGCCACAGGAGTACGGAGTTGTCTTTGAACAAGTACTAAGCGTGCTCCAAGACGGCACGAACCGTTGCCAGTAGTCTGTCAGGGTCAAAGGGCTTGGTGATGTAATCCTCAACTCCTAGTTCTCTTCCTTTTTTCACGTCCGCACGCTCTGCCTTGGAGGTCAGGAAAACGACAGGGATATCTTCCCATTCTGGGTTGTTTCGCACGGCCTCGTACAGGGCATATCCGTCCATCGTTGGCATCATGATGTCCGCGATGATCAAATCTGGATGGGCTTCCTCCATCAACTGGAGTGCCTCGGCCCCGTCGGTGGCGGTAAAGACCGTGTAGCCTTCTGTCTCCAGAATGTCCTGGATCCCAGCCAGGAGAGGCTCGTGGTCCTCAGCGACCAAGATACGATATCTGGTCATGTGCCTGCCTCTCTGGTCGATCGCTTCTCATCCATGTCCACGCTGCACTTCCGGTGACGATGACCTCAGCGATCAATAGGCCGACAATCACAGTGGCCACGTCCATCCAGAAGCGTATGGGAAACAAGCGAATCAACGTATCCGAGTATGGGAAGATCCAGGTATCACCCTCGAAGAAAACGCGGTGGAACGTGGTAAAGAACGATCCCCAGCTGAGCACCATGTACCCCCCGACGGCTCCCAGCAAGCCCAGTGCAAGGAGGCTGCCACCCAGAACCCCAGCCGTGGCACGCCGACGTAGGTGTTGTGCAGCGAGTAAAATGATCATTCCTCCGACAAGCATGGTCGCCGCGACGAGACCGGTCGTCATCAGGCGATTGTACACCGTCTGCACATCGGCCATGTGGCAAAGTTCTCGTTCGTTGAACGCAGGTTCTCCATCTGGAAGGCGCAGGTCTCTCAGCAACGAGATGTCCGCGTCGGTCGCCAGGTAGTCGACACAGACCTCAGCCAGGCGAGTTCTCTCCGCTGTGGTGAGGCCGTGAGGATCAGGGGGGAAATCAATCTTTCCGTACTCCCAATGCACGAACCAGTGACCAGTCACGATGCGCATATTGAGTACAAGCAGGGTGATGGGTAGAGTCAGCACGATTGACCATTGGACCAGGCGGGGCCACAATCGGTTCTTCATCGGTTTCCTTTCAGCACGTACTCAAGTACGAGGGCATTGGTCATCAATTCGATGGCGGCGCGGTCGTCGGTAAAGAAGGTTGGTCCGGGTTCCGTATGGTGCAGGTTCGCCGCTGCAGCCAAGGCCGTCGGGTGCAGAAACTGATCATCTGCTAGGCCTGACAGGTTGTGCAGCAGGTTCTCGGCGCCTGTGGACTGAACTGTGGCGACGACGACCGCGTTGAAGCTGTCCGGTACGTCAATCACGTAGGCTGATGGAAAGATCTGCAGCAGCGTGGCCAGAATGGCTTCCACCAGCCGATAATCCTCATGGGTGCGCCCAACGTTGATGGCGACCACGCCGTCGGCGGTCAGGTGGTCGCGCACCTGTTGGAAGAACTCGATGGTCGTCAAGTGTGGGGGGATGTAGGGCAGCCGATAGGCATCCACGCCAATGACGGTGTAGCGCTGGTCGGAGCGGCTTATGGCGTATCGCCCGTCAGCAATGATCACGTTGAGATTGGGTTGGTTCATCGCAAAGAACTTTTGCCCGACACGCACGATCTGAGGGTCTATCTCCACTCCATCAATGGGAAGCGGGCCGTAGACAGCGGCGTACTGCTGAGCCATGGTGCCAGCGGCCAAGCCGATGAGCATCACGCGCTTGACCTGGTCGGGGGTATAGGGTGGGGGGTTGAAGTAGGGGGCGATGAGGAAATAGTCCCAGGGGCCAGGTGTGCGTAGTTGACCGGGACAATAGACAGAGTGAATGCCTTGCCCTTCGTTCAGCAACAGGGAGCGGCAACCTTGTTCATCCTCGACTACCTGGATGTAGTTGTAGGCTGATTCGGTCTCGTAGATGGCGTTCTTCGCTGCCTTGACTGGCTGCCCACGCAGGAGCAGGGCCATCAGGATGATTACAATCGGCATCCAGAGATACAGGAGCAAGCGGCGGAGTGCGCAACGTCCAAGGCCGACAAACGAGACGAACAGCAGGAGTAGTGATAGCAGCACAAACGTGTTGCGGGTTCCCAGAGTGGGCACGAGCACCAGATTGGGTAAAAACGTGCCCAGGAAGCTCCCGGAAGTCGAGATAGCGTAGATCCGACCAGCAGTCTGTCCGGCGCTTTCCATATCTTCCATCACCAACTTGATAACGAAGGGAGATATGCAGCCCATCAGAGTCACCGGGATGCTGAAGAGAATTGTCACGGTGAGGAATGAGCCGCCGAGCATAACAGCATCGAAGCTGTCGAAGGCCGGCAATGCCAAGGAGAGCACAGGGTAGGCGGCGAAGGGTACAATACCGGTGAGTAGGCCGGCCCAAGCCACGATTTGGTAGAGGGTGCTGGGGTGGGGAGAGCGGTCTGCCCAGCGCCCGCCAATGAAGTATCCAATGGTCAGGAAGAGCAGGATTAGGCCGATGATGGTCGCCCACACCAGGTTGGCGGTGCCAAAGTGATTGCGAAGTAAGCTCGAGGCAGTCATCTCGACAGCCAGCGAAGCCAACCCACCGACAAAGGCCATGACGTGGAGGTGGGCGTTCTTTCTGTGCATAGGTGCATTATACCGCCTTTGAGTTTGCGGGCAACCTGGAAGCATTGGGCAGCCCGTCGATGGGGAAGTGCGAGAATGAACGCTTGACATCTTCCTGGAGTGTGGTACACTCTGCTCAAGAGGCGAGATGACAGGTTATACCGTTCGGCTGATTGTGGATAACGACCAGAATCCCTACGGCCCCCGGGGGCGGCCGACTGTGTGATACGTCTGGTCCTCGTTTTTGTGCAAACATAAGCCGCCCTAAACCGGGCGGCTTGTTCTTTTGTGCAACGTGAGTAGAATAACGCAGAGTTTAGAGCTCCAGTCAAGTCGATCAAGGAGATGACCATGCTGAAAACACATAACTGCGGTGAGCTACGGACCGAGCACGTTGGCCAAGAGGTCTTACTGGCGGGTTGGGTGAACCGCTGGCGCGACCATGGTGGCCTGGCTTTCGTAGACCTTCGTGACCGTTCCGGGATCGTGCAGATCGTGGCTAACCCTGATGGCGAACCCCAGGCGCACATGACCTTGCAGCAGGCGCGCAGTGAGTATGTGCTTCAGGTCGCAGGCATAGTCCAGGCTCGGCCGGAAGGGCTGGTCAATCCCGACCTGCCCACGGGTGAGGTCGAGGTCGTGGCCCATCGTGTGACGGTTCTCAATCCGGCCAAGACACCGCCTTTCTACATCTACGACGATAGCCCCGTAGACGAAGCCGTGCGGCTCAAGTATCGCTACCTTGACCTGCGGCGGCCGCGTATGCAGCGCAATATCATCCTTCGCCATCAGGTGATCAAGCACATCCGCGATTTTCTCACCGAGCGCGGCTTTGTCGAGATCGAGACGCCGATCTTGTTCAAGACTACGCCGGAGGGAGCACGGGACTATTTGGTTCCCAGTCGTGTCCAACCTGGCAAGTTCTACGCTCTGCCCCAGTCGCCCCAGCAACTCAAACAGCTGCTGATGGTGGCCGGCTATGAGCGGTATTTCCAGATCGCCCGTTGCTTCCGCGACGAGGATCAACGGGGGGACCGCCAGCCTGAGTTCACCCAGTTGGACCTGGAGATGAGCTTTGTCAAGCGGGATGACGTGATGGGACTGACTGAGGAGTTGATGATAAGCATCGTCAATACGTGCTCTGACCGACAGTTGCTGTTCGAACCTTTCCCGCGCCTTACTTACGCCGAGGCGATGCGTCGCTTCGGTACCGATCGGCCAGACATGCGCTTCGGGATGGAGTTGGTGGATATCTCTGATCTGGCGGCTGAGTGTGGGTTTGGGATCTTTCGCAGGACGGTCGCCGCAAGCGGACAGGTTAGGGGAATCCGTGTTCCCGCCTGTGGTGACTACAGCCGACGTCAGCTAGATGAACTGACCGAATTGGCTCAGAAGGAGGGGGCCAAGGGACTGGCTTGGCTGTCGGTGGATCGGGGAAGGGATGCGGTGCGCTCCTCCTTCGCCAAATTCCTGGCCGGCGATGTGGTGACTGCCATCGTCGAACGTTTGGAGGCGGAGCCGGGTGACCTGCTCCTATTTGTCGCTGACCAGCCCTTGATTGTGAATGCGGCGTTGAGCAGGCTTCGACTGGAGTTAGGAGAGCGATTGGGCCTGCGAGACCGCAGGGTGTTGGCTTGCTGCTGGGTGATAGACTTCCCACTATTCGAATGGAATGCGGATGAGCAGCGTTGGGATCCTAGCCATCATCTCTTTACCGCGCCGCTTGAGGAGGACTTGCCACTTCTGCATACTGATCCTGGCGCAGCTAGGGGGCAGCAGTACGACCTGGTGATCAATGGTGAGGAGACGGGTGGTGGTAGTATCCGAATCCACCGGCGTGATGTGCAGGAGAAAGTCTTTGCGCTGATTGGATTAGACGTCGAGGTGGCACGAGAGCGTTTTGGTCACATGCTGGAAGCTTTCGAATACGGCACGCCACCTCATGGTGGGATCGCACCTGGGATAGACCGGCTGGCTATGCTCCTTGCCGGTGAGCCCAACATCCGCGAGGTGATCGCTTTTCCCAAGACCCAACAGGCGGCCGACTTGATGGCCGGGGCGCCCTCGTCTGCGGAGCCAGAGCAGCTAAGGGAACTTCATATCCAGATAGTAGACAGCAATCGGTAGGCGTCAGGTGGAGTTGGCACCCTCTGAATGCTCGCCGACTTGTTGCTATTCTCGCAGCCATTAGGAGGAAAAATGTCCAACGATTTAATCGCTCGTGTACAAGAGGACAGCGTACGATTTATCAGTCTCCAGTTCACCGACATTCTGGGAACGATCAAGAGCGTCACTATTCCGGTCGGCAGGCTTGAGGAAGCGCTGGAGCAAGGAGTCTGGTTCGATGGCTCATCCATCCAGGGCTTTGCTCGTATCTATGAAAGTGACAGAAGGCTGGTGCTAGACCCGACTACGTATCAGGTGTTACCGTGGAGCGCACCAGAGCGGCGGCGGGCGCGCATGATCTGCGACGTCTACCGTCCCGATGGGCAGCCAGCGATCAGCGTGCCGCGCCAGGCGCTGAAGCGCCTGCTCGCCCGTGCTGCCGAGCAGGGGTATGTTTTCAACGTCGGCCCTGAACTGGAGTTCTTTCTGTTCAAGCGCAACAGCGAGCATGACGTGAGATATCCAATCCGTCCTGCTCCGCACGACGTAGGGAGCTATTTCGACTTCTCACCCCGAGATGAGGCGCAGCAGGTGCGCAGCGAGATCATCCTGGCCTTGGAAGGGATGGGCATGCAGGTCGAGATGAGCCATCACGAGGTCGCCACTGGCCAACACGAGATTGATTTCCGCTACGCTGATGCATTGACGAGTGCTGATAACGCTGCCACATTCAAGTATACTGTGCGGGCAATCGCAGCTACCTACGGCATCTATGCCAGCTTTATGCCGAAGCCGATCTTTGGTATCAATGGTTCCGGCATGCACGTCCACCAAAGCATCTTTGATGCTGACGGGCGCAACTTGTTCTATGACCCAGAGGATGAATACAACCTCTCGCGGCTGGCCTACAATTTCATCGCCGGACAGATGGCGCACGCGCGTGCGCTGGCCGCGGTAGTAGCTCCAACGGTCAATAGCTACAAGAGGCTGACACCAGGCTACGAGGCACCGGTCTACATCTGCTGGGCGCAACTCAATCGCTCTGCGTTGATTCGTGTACCGGGCCACGGAGCGCAGCGAGAGGGGGCCACAAGGCTCGAACTGCGCTGTCCCGACCCTAGTACGAATCCCTATTTGGCTTTCGCGGCTATGCTTGCGGCGGGCCTGGATGGTATTGAACGGGGCCTGACTCCGCCGCCAGCAACGAACGAGGATGTCTATGACTTTGACGAGCACGAGCTGCGCGAACGAGCCATTGGTGTGTTGCCCGGGACGCTTGCTGAGGCGTTGAGTGAGCTAGAGCAGGACGAAGTGATTCAAGAAGCGCTGGGACCTATCATCGCCGAGGCCTTTCTGCGAGCGAAGTGGGCGGAGTGGAACGAGTATCGCATCCAGGTGACAAACTGGGAACTGGAGCGCTATCTGGAAACGGCATGAGGCTTGACCGTGGCGCTTGAAACCTGCGATAGACCGCTGTGCGCCTTGTCCGTCTATTCCCGCGTGGTATAATCTCACGTGCTATGATCAAGCCCTCAACACGCCTTTCACGGGATACACTCGACCGCATGCTGGATCTGGCAGCGCAGGGCATCACTCAGCTCATCCACCATCAGCGCGAGGCGCCGTCGTGAACGCTGCTAGTCTGACGGCTGGGCAGCGCCGAATCGTGATCATTATGGTTATAGCGGTCGTCGTCGTTTCCGCGATGGTCGCTGGATTCGTCGTTACTTCTCTCCAAAGCCTGGGGAACTTGTCGCCTGCCGCGACCCCGTCCAGAGAACCCACGTCCCGGTCAGCGATGCCTCTCCCAACCCCATCTCCATCGCCTGCTCCTGCCCCGACGCTTGTTTTCGAAGAGGGCATCTGGTCTCAGGTGCAGGCTGCCCGCCTATTCGATCAGATCGCTTACCACGTGGAGGCTATACGTGGTCTCTCCCCACGCGCCGAGGTGCCGCTCAGTTTCCTCGATGACTCCCAGATGGCCACATTGCTTCGTCGGTTCTATGCCGGACAGGACGTAGAGGCGTCGCTGCTACCCTATGTTGAATTGGGGCTGTTGCCGGAGTTCTCCCCCCTTAACGTCCGTCCCCGTCAGGTGGTGGGTGTCTATATGTCTGAACAAGAACAGCTTTATGTGACTGCCGGTCGGCAGCAGAACAGTTCTGATGACCAGGCGCTATTGGCGCACGCATACGTTCACGCGCTGCAAGATCAGCATTTCGACTTGAGCGCGATGGATGATCGTGCCCCGACGACCGACACGCTATTGGCTGTCCGGGCATTGGTGGAGGGTGACGCGATGCTCTTGACAGCCTTTTACCGCTACGGGGAGCTGACTGCTGTGGACTGGGAGCATCTATCGGAGCTTGTCTTGCAGGCGGAGCGACCGGACTATGGGAGAACTCTGAACAGTGTCGACGCTTGGACACGCCTACAGCGTTTCCCATATTGGGAAGGCCGTCGCTTTGCTCATATGCTCTTCCAAGCCGGCGGATGGGAGGCCATCAACAGAGCCTACATTGACCCGCCCCGCTCGGCTGAGCAGGTGCTTCATCCGGAACGCTACGTCGAGAAGCTGGATGGGCCTACCCAGGTTGTGGTGCCTGATCTCGGTCCAATCCTTGGCGAGGATTGGACCGTGCTCCAACAGGATACACTGGGTGAATTCGTCATCGGTCTATATCTCGAAGCACTGCTGCCGGAAGAGGTGGCCTGGCAAGCTGCTGGTGGCTGGGACGGTGATACTTTCGTCGTGTGGGGAGACGAGGATGCGGACCGATTGCTGGTCTGGCGCACTATCTGGGACAGTACTAGCGATGCTGCCGAGTTCGAGCGCGCCCTGGGCGTACTGATCCCTCAACAAAATCTGCCTGCATGGCCTGTGGACTCACCTCGAGGCTTGGCGGGCCGATGGTGGGAGTCCAGTACAGGAGCAGTATACCTCTCCCGAGTGGCACGCTATGTCGTATTTGTCCACGCTCCTGACGTTGCCTTGTTGGCGGATATCGTGGAAGTGTTACCATGAGGTTAGAGTGGGGCGGATGAAGAGGTGCATCCCATGCAGGAGTATGCTGTGTGCCTGGGAGTGCCAGAGGAAGACATTGTGCTTGATTATGCTGGCCGGCGCACCTATGATAGCTGCTACCGCGCACGGGCTATCTTTGGTGTGGAGCAGGTGGCCGTCGTCACCCAGCGCTTCCACGCTGCCCGAGCGCTCTATCTTTGTAACGCGTTGGGCGTGGACGCTATGGCCGTATTAGCCGATCGCCGGAGTTATAGCGCGCGGCGAGTCACACGGGAGACACGGGAATATCTTGCACTTGCGCTGGCTTGGTGGGATGTCAATGTGCGACACCCTGTGCCTGTCCTGGGGGACCCGCTGCCCATCTAGGGAGAAACAGGGCGAAAGGGGGGCGCAGCTCAGGGCCATGATGTTGGCGACAACCATGCCGCGGGATCTGGCGGCAGAGTACAGTTGACTGTCCGAGAATCTGGCCTCAGCAGAGCAGGATCAGGTCAGAAAGAGCGAGCTTGTGCATATGGCGGCAAACCTTGGGAGGGTGCCCTGGAAGCCTGCGGAGACGTTCTGGGAGGCGGTGCAATCTCTCTGGCTGACCCATATGCTGGTTATGAGCGAGGAAAACTATCCTGGCCCCGGGGTGTCATTTGGAAGGATTGATCAGTTTCTGTACCCGATCCGGTAATCCTGTGAACCCAGGTTCTATGCTGTTTGTAGCGCGCGCCACACCCGCTCCGGCGTAAAGGGCACTTCGCGTATCCAGACACCTGTGGCATCGTGGATAGCGTCAGCCATCGCCGGAGCGATGCCATCCATCGGCAGCTCTGATATGGACTTGGCTCCGAACGGCCCAGTTGGTTCCTCGGTCTGGACGAAGATAACATCCAGCTTGGGCATCTCGTTGGTCTTGTAGACGTGATAGGGGCCGAGACGTGGGTTGACCAGCCGGCCCTGCTCATCGTACACCATCTCCTCACAGTGGGCAAAGCCCAGGACCTGCTGCAGGCCACCCTCTACCTGACCAGAGGCGGTGATCGGGTTGATCACGCGGCCTGCATCCGCCACCATCAGTATCCGCTTCACAATGACCTGTCCCGTCTCGGTATCCACGGTCAACTCGACGAACTGGGCGCCGAAGGGAGGTGGACACTCATAGCTCATGTGGGATGCGCTAGCGATGATCTGGTGCTGGTCCTGCTGGTGGAGACTGCTCAAGGCTACCTGCTCCAGCGTGAGCGAGCTGCCATCGAGCATAAAGACCTGCCGGTCGCATAGTTCCATCCCCTTGGTGTTTTCCAATCCCAGCATCGTCGCGGCATGTTGCTTGATCTGATCGGCCACCTTGAGCGCTGCTTTGCGCACTGCCCCGCCGCTGATGTATGTGGTGCTGGAGGCATAGGCTCCCTTGTCGAAGGGCGTAAAGTCGGTGTCGGAGGAATAGACGACAAAATCCTCCACAGGAGCGCCCAATACCTCGGCCGCCATTTGGGCCAAGATCGTATCGGAACCGGTGCCAATATCGGTCGCGCCGACCAACAGGTTGAAGGAACCGTCGTCGTTCATCTTGATCGTGGCAGCGGCCATATCCAGTCCGGCGATGCCGCTGCCGTGGAGCATCACGGCCATCCCGATACCCTGTTTGATTGGGTTGTCGGGGTCAGGATTCAGCTTCCGGCGCTTGTTATACCAATCCACTGCCTCCAGGCCCACCTCGACACACTTTTCGAGACCGCTGGAACGAATGATCTGTGCGAACCCCTCGCGTCCCTCACCCAGGGCCTTGGCGAGCAACAGCTCCTCGCCCTGCTTGATCCAGTTCTCTCGCTTGAACTCGATCACGTCCCACCCCATTTGGTCGGCGATCTCGGACATCAGCGTCTCGATGCCAAAGTGACACTGCATCGAGCCATATCCTCGGAACGCGCCGGGTGTGGGTTTGTTGGTGTAGACCACGTCGCAAGTGAATTTCGAGTAGGGAGCGTTGTATAGCGTCAGCCCCTTTTGTCCACCCACCATCTGCACTGTCAGGCCGTGAGTGCCATAGGCACACGTGTCGCCGACAAGGTACAGTTCGGTGGCCACCACCTCCATATCATCAGTGACGCCTATCTTGTAGCGCATGATCTGAGGATGGCGGCTGCGAGAACTGGTGAATTCCTGCTGGCGCGTGTATTCCATGCGCACCGGCCGCCCTGTGGCCATGGTCAGATGGGCACACAGATCTTCCAGAATCATCTCCTGCTTGTTGCCAAAGCCACCGCCAATGCGAGGTTTGATCACCCGGATGTCCCTGACCGACAGGCCGATGAGGGGAGCGAGCATGCGCCGTATGTGAAAGGGTACCTGGGTACTGGTACGGACCACCAGCCGCCCATCCTCGTCCCAGTAGGTGATGCAGACGTGCGGCTCCATATGTGCGTGCTGCTGTTGCGAGGTGCGGTACTCTCCTTCAAAGACGTGGTCGGCTCTGGCCCACTGGGCCTCTCGGTCGCCGCCTTCTGCCTCGATGTGGTGGACGATGTTCCGCTGGACGTCGTAGATGCCCTCCGTGTCCGGCTCGTCGTGGATCACAGGCGCGCCCTCCTGCATCGCCTCCATGGGGTCCAGGACGTGGGGCAACACCTCGTACTCCACATCGATCAGGCGGAGCGCCCGCTGGGCTAGTTCCGGCGTCTCGGCAGCGACGACAGCCACTCGGTCGCCTACGTGGCGCACCTTGTTGTCCAGGGATACCTGGTCCAGCGGCGGTGGCTGGGGATAGCTCTGCCCGCCAGTGGAATACTTGATCCGGGGGACGTCCTCGTGCGTGAGGACAGCATAGACGCCATCCAGAGCTCGGGCACGACTGGCATCAGTACGTTTGATACAGGCGTGAGCGTGAGGACTCGTGAGCAACGCGCCGTAGAGCATATTCTCCAGCTTAATGTCATCGGTGAACACAGGGCGCCCCGCGGCTAGCTTGATCCCGTCCACCTTTGGCTCTGGCCTGCCTACCACTTGCAGCGGCTCCATGTCCGGTGGTGAGATGACCAGCGGTGGCAGTGGGCTTCCGTCGTCGGCAATCCGAAAGTACTCGCCCAGCAGTTCAGCCGGCGACTGGTCGGGGGCCAGCGTCGCTTCCACAGGCCTGAAAGGCTCCACCTTGTCGCCGCGCAAGACCGCGGCGGCTCGTCGCACTGCCTGCACAATCTTGACGTAGCCGGTGCATCTACAGAGTACGCCGGCCATTGACTCACGGATTTCCTCCTCGCTGGGAGCGGGGTTGCGGTCAAGGAGCGCCTTGGCGACCAATATCTGGGCTGGCGTGCAGTAGCCGCACTGAATGGCGCCAGTCTCGATAAATGCCTGCTGGATGGGATGCAGTTGGCCGCCCGGCGCCAAGGCCTCAACCGTGGTCACCTCACGGCCATCGGCCTGAACAGCCCGCGTCTGGCAACTGCGGACAGGCTGTCCGTCCAAGAGGACAGTACAAGCTCCGCAATCCCCTGTCCCACAGCCGTATTTGACACTGGTGTAGGAGGCACGGCGCAACGCGCTCAGCAGGGTATCTGATCGGCGCACGGTCAATGCCTGCTCTGTACCGTTTATTGTGACTGCGATGGAAAGCGTTTCTTCATTACTCATCTTCTGTCTCCTGACGCAAACATTGCCCAAGAGCACGGCTGGTCAATACGCGTGCCATCGCCCGGCGGTACTCCTCGCTGCCCAGGAAATCACCCTTGGGCGCGACCTCCTTCTCCACAGCCTCAGCCACGGTCCGGATGCTTTTCTTGTCCAGCGGGTGGTTCGTCAATTGGGCGGCAGATTCGGCCAAGCGAACCGGCTCTGGCCAGACGCCGGTGAGTGCGACGCGGGCATCGCTTGCGATGGCCTGCCCTGAGCTCTCATCGATCTTCAGTGCAGCGACCGCTGCGACGATGGGTTCGTCGGCAGGAGTGCGGGCCACGTGAGCCTCGCCCCACCTCACTCCTACCGCCTGGATGTGCAGGGCTGACACCCTTCCCTCTGCCTTGCGCTGTATCAGTGTCTCGAGCGGTATCTCCGTTGGGCTATTGCCATCTTCTATCGTGATCGTGGCTCCCAGGGCTAGGAGTGCGGCCAGCCAATAGGGCGCAACGTGTGGTGATGCCAGCGCCCGGCGCACCGGTGTCTCATTCCGGGCCTGCCAGGAGAGCGAGCTGCTGAGCGTCTGGCGCACTAGCGGCGGACACTCTGGGCTTTCGAATACTGCCTGGAGTGGTGCATCGGCGTCTATGCTCCAGGACTCGGCAGTGGTCAATGAGGTTGTTGCTGGGGCTCGTTCATTGTTCATGTATCGACTGTTCCTCCATTCTCTGCTGGCCTCAGGTGCCTTTCGGCATCTTAAGAGGCTTCGACCAACGCTGGGTGTGGGTTGCGAATAAATGGCAAGTGCACACCATGTTACCACAACTGTGGACTTCTATGCAAACCGAGGTGCGACGTACTGATCCAGGCGCGTCGCACCTCAGATTGCCCGACCCTCATCTAAAGGCCAATCTCAGTTCGCATAGCCCAGATGCCCACGTGATGAATATCCTGTCGCCTCGGTGAATGTGGCTGAATATCATGTCCTCTGAAGCGAGCTTCTCTCGGTATGTGTGTTTCATGTCCTGAGGTCCTGCTTATGGTCCAACGTGGAGTTTGATGACTCCTCTTGTGGGTGTTGACAGTTGCTCGATATCGCCGAGGTACAGGTAGGCCTGTCCTATCGGTAATGAGGCCAACTGGGATAGGGCCGCCGGCCCGCCTGCATGTCTGGTCAGGAAGGGCCTCAACGCTGCGATCTCTTCCGGCAGGTCTAGACGCATGATCAGCCAACCATCAAGTGCTTCCAGGAGGGCTGGGACTACCTGACTAGGGTGGTCGCTGGCCAAGTTGAAACCGCCTCCCCTTAGGCTATCTAGAAGTAGGCCGCAGAGTTGCCCCTCTTGTGGTGGACAGAGACTGTGTACGTCTTCTATCAAGAGCCAATGTGGCCGGCCGAGTCGGGTGCGAAGATCGCGCATCGCAGGCAGCAGTTCCTGGACGTAAGCCACGCGTTCCACGTCGGTATGCATTGATAGGTCCAGCACCAGGCTGGCATGGCTTCGCTCACAATAGTCAACCGTGCCTGCTGCGGTCGGAATCGGCGTCGCTGTCCCACCTAGGAACTGGCTATTAAGGCTATCTCCCGTTCCTAAGGTCCGATGGTTGCCTCTCAGATCAACAATACATGTCTGATACCCTCGTTTGGATAGCATTCCTGCTAGCGAACTGGCCAGCCACGACTTGTTCAGATGCTGGTCCGAGTGCCAGTCAGCTCTGCTGGTCCCAAACATGCCCAGGTTGCTGTTCACTAGGGAAAACGGGTCGAGATATACGGGCGCCCCACTGGTTCTATGTCCCAGCAACAGGCGACGACTGGGACGTGGCAGATACTCGGGGATGAGGCCGGATACGAAATCCGCGACGAGGGCCTGCACGGCGGCTCCATCAGCCTGGGGCAGAACGACGTCAGCCAGCGCCTGAATACCGGGCGGTGCATTGGACATAGCTACTGCAAGTTCAGATACTTCGAACAGGCTGGCGTCGTTCTCGGCATCGCCACACACCATCACGTTACGAGGTGAGTATCCGAGTTCCCGTAGGACATAGTGCAGTCCTGTGCCCTTGGTAGCGCCGGGCGGCAGGATGATCAGGGTGTCCTGGTTGTATTCCATCGTCGTCCCGTCGTCCACATCTCGTAAGGACTCCAGGACAGTTTGGTCATGAGGCGGCTGAGCTGTTGCGATTACCTCCCCGTGCTCCAGTGGTGCACCTAGGCCCTCGAGGCGTTGGATCACCAGTGGCGTCAGGTGACCGAAGGGTAAGGTCACGGTGTCGCTCGAAGAGAAGTAGACAACTGCACCGTTCTCAGCCACGACGGCATCGCAGAGTGCCGCCTTACCCAGTATGTCTGCACGGGGCACTGCGACAGCAAAATCATCCAGCGTGCGACTGGTTACAAGAATAATGACCGGGCTGGGACCATCGGAGCGGGCCTCGCGTAGTGCTTCCCAGGTCTCGGCAGCAGGCTGGCCATGTTCAGCCAGTGTGCCATCCAGGTCACAGGCCACTACCTTCAGGTATGCGGCTTTTCTCCTGTCCACCGCTGTGGTGCGGATTGTGGGCTGGCGTGTTGCATCGCCTGCGACGAACGACTGTGTGTGCGAGGTAGGTTCGTCCAGGACACGCTGGACAATCTGGATCAGATCGTGTATGCGGAACGGCTTAGGGAGGTAGACGTTGGCCAGTTGGCGCGCTCGCGCTTCGACCTGTGGCGATCCAAAGGCAGTGATGAGCACGCTTCCCGTCCCTGGGTTGATCTGGCGGGCATGTTCGAGCACTGCTAGGCCGTTCATGCCTGGCAGGCGCAGATCTGTGATCAGCAGGTCGAAGTGAGCTCCACGCAGCTGTTCCAAGGCGGCCTCGCCCGAGCCGCAGATTTGCACCCAGTGACCACCGCCTTGGGGAAGGCTCAGTGTTCGCTTCAGTGCCTGGGCCACGCCTAACGAGTCCTCGATGATCAGAATGCGCGCTCTATTGCCGGTGGTGGGATTAGTCATGCAGTGGTACCTTTCCCTCGGGCGAGCGAGCGATGGGCAAGGCTATGCCAAAGACCACGCCTTGGTTGTCGTCCAGGTTCTCCACGCTAATCATTCCCCCGTGTTGCTCGACGATGTTATGACTGATGAAAAGGCCCAGTCCGGTGCCGCCCGTTTTGGTAGTGAAGAAGGGATCAAAAATATGCTCGATGTGCTCTGGTGGGATCGGGGGCCCGTCGTTGGTCAATGCGAGCACGACCATGTCTCTATCCACCCGGTCTTGGTCAACGCGGGCAGTGATGTGCACGTGACCACTGTCGGGTATGGCTTCAATGGCGTTGATGATCAAATTGAGCAAGACCTGCACAATCTCCTCAGGCATAACCAGGACCGGAGGCAGGTCAGGGGGAATGTCAGTCGTCACCTGAACGCGGACGTGCTGCAGTGGCTTGCTGATTGCTAGCGCTCGTTGCATCAGATGGGCGATAGAAACTGGGCGGAGTGTGTCCTTAGTCGGTCGGGCAAAGCCAAGGACACGCTCAGTGATCCTGGTCAAGTGCTCGATCTCCTGACAACAGAAGTGCAGGTACTCGTCACGCTCGGCAGGCGCAAGGTCAAAGTCGAGTGCCAGTTCCAGGTGACTTTGGATAGCTTGCAGAGGATTCTGGATCTCGTGGGCCAGCGTCGCTGCCATATACCCCATAGCCGCCAACCGCTCAGCACGGAGCAAGTATTGCTCCATACGCTTGCGATCCGTGATGTCTTCCGTGTAGACTGAGACCAAGTCGGGGGGCACAAAGGCGTACTTGACTGCAAGGCATCTATTTTCTCCGGTAGTCCTGAACCGGTGAAGCAGCTCTCTCTCAAGGGATGATTTCTCCGTGAAGCACCACGCCAGGTCCTCCACGATCTCCGGGGTGTCGTGAAACATCTCTTTTGCCGTTTTGCCCATAAAATCGGCGATCTTGCCCTGAGTAGCTACCACAGCGGCATCGTTATAGTCCACCAACACGATGTCATCCCACGCCCTCTGCCAGGTACAGGTGGGCACAGGGATGCTCTTGTATTGTGCTCTCAGTTTCCTCTCACTCTTGCGCAGTGCCTCGACTGCCTGTCTGCGCTGTAGCCACAGAGTCAGAGCTTCCGCAATGGCGTTAACAAGGTTCTGCTCTTCGGGGATCAAAAAGGGGCAAGCGTTCGGGTAGCAGACCGACAAGCGCCCACAGGTCTCCTCACTGGTCCCAATCACTGCGTGGATGCCGTGTGACAGTCTATCGATGTATTTGTCGGAGGCGAATCGGATGCCGTGAAGTTCAATCACGGGTACGGCGATGTCTGGAAACCGTGCGGCAGAGCCCAGGTGTTCAATCACCCGGCAGCAGAGCTCATCAAGGGGTAATTCCTCGTGCATGTCGCGGTGTACAGCATAGAGGCAGGTCAATTCCTTCATACGCTCGTCCAATGCCTCCTCCGCTTGCTTACGTTCGGTGATGTCTTCCATGCTCCCTTCATAGTATAGCACCCGACCGCTGGCATCGCGGATTGCTCGGGATCTGTCCCGTACCCAGATGATTTTGCCGTCAAGGCGACGCATTTGGACCTCAAAATCCTGTATGACCCTTTGACTCTCCATCAGTGCCTGCCACCGCCTGCGATCCTCGGCATCAACGTAAGAGCCGCTCGCATTGGCCTGAAGTGCGGATTCCAGGTCGGGGTAGCCCAACATGCGCACCTGTGCGGGGTTGGCGTCGAGGATCTGTCCCTCAACCGTGGTTCGATAGAGTCCCACCGGCACGCGCTCAAACAGGCTCCGGTAGCGTTCCTCGCTCTCTCGCAGTGCTTCCTCTACCTGCTCGTGCCTGGCTTCTGCAGCCTCCAATTCGGCAATCCTCTCGCGCATTCGTGCCAGTTCCCCGATGAGTTGCTCTCTAGTTTTGTTCTCATTTCTCATCTGAAGGTTCTCCCATCAGCACAAGAACCTCGTGTTGCCGTCTATCATCCAGCAGCGGAATGTCATTCCCAGGCAATGTGTTTCCATCCAGAGTTACTTGCCTCACTCCCTGGTTAACACCATGTGCGTTTTCCACGCGAATCAGGTAGGGGGTTTCAGCATTTCGATACGTCACTTGGTAGCCTGGCCAGTCTATGGGGATGCAAGGATTGATCCGCAGCACGTCTCCCTCCCGCCGTAGCCCGAGGATGGCCTCCACCCCTAGCCGAAGCATCCATGCGGCCGAGCCAGTGTACCACGTCCAGCCGCCGCGTCCTACATGTGGTTCCACGCTGTAGACGTCCGCTGCTATCACGTAGGGCTCCACCCGGTGGCGCATCATCTTCTCCGGCGTGTCGCTGTGATAGAGTGGATTGAGTAGCCAAAACAGCGCCTCGGCGCGATCTCCTTGCCCCAACTCGGCGAATGCCCAGACAGCCCACAGTGCGGCGTGGGTGTATTGTCCCCCGTTCTCCCGGACCCCCGGTAGGTAGCCCTTGATGTAGCCAGGGTCTCGAGGCGTCTTGTCGAACGGTGGGGTGAAAAGCATTATCAGTTGGTCGTCATACCGTACAAGTCGGTCGGCAACGGCCTCCATTGCCTGCGCCGACCGTATCGGGTCGGCCGCGCCGGACAAAACGGCCCACGATTGGGCGATGGAGTCTATCTGGCATTCGCTGTTCTTGGCCGATCCTAACGGTTCGCCGTCGTCATAGTAGGCGCGAAGGTACCAGTTTCCGTCCCAACCATTCTTCTCCAGTGCCTGGCTCAAATCGCAAGCCTGCCGCCGGTATGCAGTGGCTTGTTCGCAGTCTCCCATACGCTCGCAAATGGAAGCGAAGCGGGTCAGCGCGGCATACAGAAACCAACCAAGCCACACACTTTCGCCCTGGCCTTTGATGCCTACGCGACTCATACCGTCATTCCAATCGTGGCTGCCCATCAGAGGGAGACCGTGGTGGCCTTCAGTCGTTCCCCTCTCCAGCGCCCGGCAGCAGTGCTCATACAGAGTGTAGACATCGGCAGTCGTCTCGTAGTGTCCGTAGCGTTCGTGTTCTTCTTCTCTCAGAGGATCACCCTTAAGAAATGGCACCTTCTCGGCCAAGATCGTTTCGTCACCGGTCGTAGTCACATAGTGCGCCGTGACAAAGGGCAACCATAGCATATCGTCGGAGCAGCGCGTTCGGACTCCTCGCCCGGAAGGTGGGTGCCACCAATGCAGCACATCCCCTGCCTCAAACTGGTGAGTCGCTGCTCGCAGGATGTGATCCCGCACGAGGTTTGGTGCGGCATGTACCAGCGCCATCACGTCCTGTAGCTGGTCACGGTATCCGAATGCGCCGGATGATTGGTAGAGCGCGGAGCGTCCCCACACCCGGCACGACAGCGCCTGGTAGAGCAGCCAGCGATTGAGCAGCAGATCCATCGCCGGGTCGGGCGTTCGTACCACGAGCTGTTCTAACAGGTCATCCCAGAATCTGTTCATAGTCTCCCAGGCGACCTCAACTTGGTCCGCGTCCCGATACCGCTCGACCAGGCGGAGCGCTTCTTCCCTGTCTGTGCCCTGACCAAGCAGAAAGAAGACGTCTTCCGTCTCGCCAGGGGCCAGCCAGATGTGAACTTGCAGGGCAGCGCAGGGGTCGAGGCCGGCCTGTATCCTGCTGGCTAGTCCGACGCGGTCGAGAGCCTCCGGGTGGCGATAACCTCCTCCTTGCCCTAAGAACTCGGCGCGGTCACTGGTCAGTCCGTAGGGTTCCTTGCTGGCAGCCAGGAAAGCTACCCGCTCACCAAACTCTTCATTATGCGGATTACGGGCCAATAGGGCGTTGTGTATAGCGTCAAAGTCGGGTACGATGAACTGCTGATGAATGTCTCGATCTGGGCCCAGCACCCATTCGGCGTAGAATGTCGCTGTGATGCGCCGGTTGCGGTTCCACCTGTTCGTAAGCACTAGATGGATTATCTTTACAGGGGCATCAGGAACCGCGAACATGCGCAGCCGCTGTTCAAGGCCGTGGCTATTGTGCTCAAACATGGAGTAACCGGCACCGTGTCGGATCAGGTGGGGGGCCGGAGCACCCGCCGGCAGCAACGTGGGTGACCAGACGTGTCCTACTTCCTCGTCGCGTAGATAGAGTGCCTCGCCCGGCCCATCGCTCACTGGATCGTTCCGCCAGGGAGTCAGCCGATTCTCGCCGCTGTTTCCTGACCAAGTATAGCCTGATCCTGCTTCGGAGACCAGAAAGCCAAAGTCTGAATTGGCGATGACATTGATCCAGGGTGCTGGCGTCCACCGCCCTGGCTCGAGGTAGATGACGTACTCCCGCCCGTCGGCGCTAAAGCCGCCCAGTCCATTGTCGAAAAGGAGATCGGTGGGCCGGTTCAGGCTCGGTCTGGTTTCCGTCTCTGCTTCGGGGGGAGATAGAGTCGGGACGAAATCGGGCAGATGCGTCGGCTGCGCGTCCAGTCCGCCCAATTGCTCGGCCAGCGAGCCCCTGCCGCCATCCAGGACGGCACGGGCGGATACTTGTAACAGTATGCGGTCGGCCTCGCTCATCTGATCGGCGCGCAGCACAAAGACGCCGCCGCGCTGGTTCAACCAGGCATCGCTGCCCATATGCGTAATGAGCCGGAGCAACTGCCCCTGAAGTTCCTGATCGTAGGCAGTTCCTCGCTCATTGAGGATGACCAGGTCAATCTTTATCTGTCGACCGCGCCAGTAGGCGTGTGCCCGGAGAAGTTCGCGAACCAGATCAGTCTCTTCCTCGCTTTCGATGCGTGCCAGGAGGATCGGATAGTCGCCGGAGATGGCGTAGGCCCACAGTCCCGATTGTCCCTTGCGATTGGCGGCCAGGGTGGCAGGATCGGCACGCAGGGCAGCGTGGGGATAGAGGAGCACAGAAAGCAACTTCTGTATGCGTGCCACCTCCGGTGTCGTGAGGTTGAGACGCTGCAACTCAAGCTCGCTGTAGGACCGGGCCTGGTCAAAGGCCCGCTGCGCTCTGGGCCAAGCGCGGTAGCGGGTGGCCAAAGTAAGTGCCTCCTGGCGTGACCTGGCTACCAATGTGATATAGGCCAGGCGTGCGGTGGCGTGTG
>Ga0180438_10003087_pt1 | contig 25735 bp, 22 predicted proteins | sample SS_ome_12_FD_132455 | JGI IMG/M metagenome (GOLD analysis project Ga0180438, IMG submission 132455) | Hypersaline lake sediment archaeal communities from the Salton Sea, California, USA - SS_3_D_2 metaG | ecosystem: Environmental > Aquatic > Non-marine Saline and Alkaline > Hypersaline >... | reverse complement strand
TCTGAATATACGGCTTCGTTTTTTGTTAACACGGACAAGGCGCATGCCCAAATCGCCAGTTTTTATCCGGGAGCGATGGCGTATGCCTCCCAACTTTCGTTAAAAGAGTTGGTCGACCAGCAACCTGATCTGGTGGTGATTTCGCCGAATGATCCTGAAGCCATGGTCAAGTATGCCAGGGAATGCCAGGATTTGAATATTCCCTATATTTATGATCCCAGCCAGCAAATCGTCCGTTTGTCCGGGGAAGACCTGCGATTGGGAATTGAGGGTGCGCTGGCCCTATTCCTGAATGAGTATGAGTTTGAGCTTGTACAGAAGATGACCGGTTGGGGTAAGGAAGAGATACTGAATTGCGAACGCCTTTCATTTGCTGTGATCACCCATGGAAAAAACGGTTCAACAATTACTACCCATCAGGAAGAAATAAAAATACCAATCGTTCCCCCGCGGGTTATAAACGATCCGACTGGAGTAGGGGACGCGTTCCGCGGCGGTTTCCTGGCAGGATACAGCCATGGTTTAAAACTGGGAACTTGCGGACAAATGGGCGCTTTAGCGGCCAGTTATTGTTTTGAACATACCGGTACCCAGGGGCATACATTTACCCTGCAGGAGTTTATCGAGAGGTACCGCAGCCATTTTGATGATGAAGGTCAATTGGACAAATTTATTGACAGGTAAGTTCGTCATGATTAGAAAAAATACCACAGGCTTATTGGTGCCATAGATCCCTTAAGATTGGAGAATGACATGGAAAATTATGATGTAAAAGATATCAAATTAGCCGAAGGCGGGCGCAGGCGAATAGATTGGGCGGAAAGAGAGATGCCAGTGCTGCGCTTGATCCGGGAAAGATTCAAGAAAGAGCGCCCGCTGGAAGGTGTGCGGGTGTCCGCCTGCCTGCATGTAACGACTGAGACCGCCAATCTCATGGGTACATTACACGAAGGGGGGGCGGATGTGGTGTTGACAGCCTCTAACCCGCTCTCTACCCAGGATGACGTGGCTGCTTCGCTGGTAACCCATTTCGAAATTCCGGTTTATGCGGTTAAAGGTGAAAGTAATGTGACCTATTACAAACATATCGACGCAGCTATCGATCACAGACCGCATTTAACAATGGATGATGGGGCTGACCTAGTAAGCACGCTGCACAAAGCCCGGCGTGAGAACCTGGATGAAGTGATCGGGGGTACGGAAGAGACCACCACAGGTGTGATCCGCCTGCGGGCGATGGCTGCAGACGGCGCGCTCAAATTCCCAGTAATCGCGGTGAATGATGCGCAAACCAAGCATTTCTTCGACAATCGATACGGGACAGGTCAATCGACCATTGATGGGATTGTGAGGGCAACCAATGTTCTCCTGGCGGGAAAGAACTTTGTGGTGGCCGGGTACGGCTGGTGTGGGCGAGGCCTGGCAATGAAAGCGAAGGGAATGGGAGCCAACGTGATTGTAACGGAAGTAGACCCGCTCCCGGCGCTCGAGGCTCTAATGGACGGCTTCCGGGTTATGCCAATGAAGGAAGCGGCATTAATTGGTGACATATTTGTAACTTTAACAGGAGACCTTAACGTTATCGACCGCCATCACTTTGAATTGATGAAAGATGGGGCGATTGTCGCCAATTCTGGTCACTTTAATGTAGAAATTAACATCCCCGCGCTGGAAGAAATGTCAAATGAAAAACGGCTGGTCAGGCCGTTTGTTGAACAGTATGAACTCGAGGATGGCCGATCTATCAATTTGCTGGGTCAGGGACGTTTGATCAACCTTGTTTCAGCGGAAGGACACCCTTCCAGCGTGATGGATATGTCCTTCGCGAACCAGGCTTTGAGTCTTGAATTTATATTAAAGAATGCTGGTGAACTCGAGAATATTGTCTATGCTGTACCTGGAGATATTGACCGCGAGATCGCCAAATTAAAACTTGAAGGTATGGGTATCGAAATTGACGTCCTTACCCCTGAACAGGTTGCTTATCTAAATTCCTGGACTGAAGGAACATAAACACGAGATTCAGCGCACTCCGCGCTGAATCTCACGGAGAATCCAAGTGCTTCGCATCGATATAGAAAAAGGTGCGAAGCACTTTTTGAAGCGCGTTGCACCTTGTATTAAGATCAATTTATCGTACTGGCCTATCCGTATTTCTCTGAATTACATTTCTTCCTCAACTTCTTCCGCCTCTAAGTCTTCTTCCATCGGATTTGGTAGTTCTGCACTTAAAGTTTGTTGTCGAACCGCAAGTTCAATTTCTTCCGCTAATTCGGGATTTTGGCGCAGGTATTCTTTTGAATTCTCCCTACCCTGACCAAGGCGGATGTCGCTGTAGGAATAAAAGGATCCGCGCTTGGTGATGATATCCAGACCGGTGGCGAGATCAAGCACATCACCGACTTTCGAAATGCCTTCGTTATACATGATGTCAAATTCCGCGGTTCTAAAAGGCGGGGCAACCTTGTTCTTTACTACCCTCACCCGAGTGCGGCTCCCGATGATTTCTGATCCTTGCTTAATGGATTGAATGCGGCGGGTATCCAGGCGGACGGATGAATAAAACTTAAGCGCCATTCCGCCTGTTGTGGTCTCCGGACTTCCAAACATAACCCCAATCTTTTGTCGCAGCTGGTTTGTAAAGATGACCGCTGTGTTGGTTTGTTTAATCGCTCCTGATAGTTTGCGCAGGGCTTGTGACATCAATCTGGCTTGCATACCCATCTGGGCATCCCCCATATCACCTTCGATCTCAGATCGCGGCACAAGAGCCGCCACTGAATCGATTACAACAATATCTACTGCGCCTGACCGTACCAGGGCTTCTGTAATTTCAAGCGCCTGTTCACCTGTATCGGGTTGGGAAATCAGCAGGCTATCGATATTGACACCGCAGCGGGCTGCATAGGGTGGGTCCAATGCGTGTTCCATGTCAATGAAAGCGCCCGTCCCCCCCAATTTCTGAGATTCAGCCACGATGTGCTGACAAACAGTGGTTTTACCAGAAGCTTCAGGACCATAAATTTCGGTTATCCTGCCGCGCGGTATACCGCCAACTCCCAGAGCAATATCCAGGGACAGCGCGCCGGTTGGGATGACATCGATGGCTAATTGATGCGCTTCACCCAGGCGCATTATTGAACCATCACCATATCGTTTCGTAATATCGCCGAGGGCTGTATCCAGTGCAACTCGTTTCGAGTCGTCGAGTCCACCAGCGGTTGAATTATTGGTTTTCGCCATATAATAAACCTCTCCCATGCAGTTTCCATTAAGTTTAGCACATGTGTTCTATCTGTCAAGTGTTGTAATCCTGAAAATATTGAGGATCTGGAGCTGTATTGATTCTAATCGTCTTCAATCGGGATTCTGAAATGGATTTTGGATTGATCTACAACCTGCTTTTTGATTGGTTTCGTCTCTTGATTTGATGTATTCCCTTCGATAATTTCTGCAAAGTAAAGTTTTACATCGAGTGTGTATCCTTCGCCGGGATTGGCATCAGGAAGGTGCATGGTCAATTCCATTTTTCGATGCATGCTTTCAATTATACTGGTTGCGGCGGCGATCTCTCCACTTTCGTTACGGATATATAAATCCGCGTTGGGGCGTTTTTGAAATGGATCTACTTCCATGTAAACGTGGATGAGTTTACCGCTAGGCCAGGGTTCAGCAGTTAATTTACGAATACGAACTTCTTTTGGAGGGAGCGGTATCTCATCCGGGTCATTAAAAAAAATATCCATAATTACATTCCGCAGCAGTATGCGATAGCCACTGTTCCTGGACCTGCATGTGTACCAATTACCGGGCTTACTCCGGAAAAAATGGTTTCGATTGGATTGTATTTTTCTTCTAATGCTTGAAGCAGGTACCGGGCGTCTTCAGGCGAATTAGCGTGTATTGCGGCAAATCGAAAGGATTCATTTCCATCTATTCGTTCGCCAACTATTGTTAATAATCTGGCAAGCGATTTTTTACGCGTACGTACTCGTTCTATTGCTTCAATCTTTCCATCGACAACTTCCAGGATTGGTTTAAGGTTTAGTGCTGCTCCCAGGTAGCGGCTGGCGCCGCCGATTCTTCCCCCGCGGTGCAAAAACTCCAGTGTGTCAACCGCAAAAACCACACCGGTGTGTTTCTGCGCTTCTTTCGCAATGCTTATGCACTCATCCATGCTTGCGCCATCGGCTGCCGCTCGTGCTGCTAGTAAGACCTGGAATCCAAGCGCCATGGCAGTTGTGTTCGAGTCTAAAATTTCAATTTTTGATTTGGGCATTTCATTTTTTATCTGGGTCGCTGAAGAAATCGTTCCTGACAATTTATTAGCGACCAGGATTGCCAGAATTTGACTGCCCTGTTCAATCAGCTGAGAAAAAATCCTTTCGAATGTTTTTGGTGTCACCTGTGAAGTTGATGGCATGATCTGTGCAGTTTCAAGGCGTTTGTAATATTCATCCGGCAAAATATCTACACCATCCTCAAAAGTCTCATCACCCCAAATTAATACCTGCGGCGCGACGTGGATTGAATACTTTTGTAAAAGGTTTTCAGGGATATAAGCAGTACTGTCCGTGACGATGGCTACATTTGACATTGTGGATTACTCCGTGATCTTTTTAAGTTTGTGATTTATTTCGCTAACATGTAAAACCCCTCTTTGTTTATTAAGTTACGTAAACCGATCTGATTCACCTGTTATTGATCGGCGATTATGTCACCCGGAATCCTCAAAAGAAATGTCACCTTGACCAAATTCCACCTACTTGCTAAAATGTTGTGCTGTGTTTGAGAACCTGACAGATCGTTTGAATGATGTTTTCAAAGAACTCCGCCGCCGGGGAAAGCTCTCGGAGGCGGATGTCGATTCTGCCATGCGTGAAGTTAGATTGGCATTACTGGAAGCTGATGTTAATTACAGCGTGGTGAAAGATTTTATATCCAGGGTGCGTGAACGTGCTGTGGGTCATGAAGTCGCCAGAGCCCTCAACCCTGGACAGCAAGTAGTGAAGATTGTAAACGATGAGTTGATTAACACGCTAGGCGATCCCGAGCCGCTGAATCTGCGAGGACCACGCCCGAGAACGATCATGCTGGTCGGCCTGCAGGGATCAGGTAAAACTACAGCCGCCGGTAAATTAGCGCGTTCATTGCGATCACAGGGAGAGCGAGTACTATTGGTTGCAGGTGATCCTTACCGCCCGGCAGCAGCCCGCCAGCTTGAGATCCTGGGAAACCAATTGGATATCCCAGTCTTTATACAGGAAAACGTAGCGCCGCCTGAGCTGGGACGCCACTCTTTGGATTTTGCCGGGAAAGGCGGGCATACAGTTGTTATCTTTGATACAGCCGGAAGATCACAGCTCGACGATGAGATGATGGATGAACTGCATGGAATCGAGCAGCAAGTAAATCCTGTGGAAATTCTGCTGGTTGCGGATGCAATGATGGGCCAGGAAGCGGTCAATATCGCTCAAGGTTTCCGTGAGGTAATTTCACTTACCGGATTAATCCTCACGAAGATGGACGGCGATGCACGCGGCGGCGCAGCGATTTCTATCCGTTCAGTTACTGGTGTGCCAATCAAGTATCTGGGTGTCGGTGAAGGACTTGAGGCGCTGGAAGTTTACGAACCATCACGGCTATCGAGCCGCATCCTGGGCATGGGTGATGTTATTGGCCTGATCGAGAAAGCGGAAGAAGCTTACGATGAGGAGACCGCCCTCAAGCAGGCTGAAAAGATGATCTCGGGTCAATTTACTCTCGAAGACTTCGCAGAACAATTGGGAAAGATCCGTAAAATGGGACCGATCGGTCAGTTGTTAGACATGATGCCCGGAGGTATGGGACAGATATCAAAACAAATCTCTTCGCAGGATGCTGAAGATCAGCTGAAAAAGACTGAAGCGATCATCAATTCGATGACAAAGCAGGAAAAGCGCAAACCTGAGCTGCTGAATGCATCCCGCCGCAGGCGCATTGCGAGTGGGTCTGGGACACAGGTGCGGGATGTCAATCAATTAATTAAACAGTTCAGACAAACCCAGAAGATGTTTAAAATGTTGAAAAAATCGGGCGGACGGGGAATACCAGGTTTGTTCGGATAAGTTAATGTATCAAACCATAGATTAAAAGACAGATGAAATAATTACAGTTTTAATATATAATTGACCGGCAACTCGTCATTTGCGTCCTTTCCACGCTCCCTCTCGTGACAGGTTGTAAAAAAATATAAAAAGTAGAAAGGTTAAGAAGGAGAAATTATTCATGGTACGTTTACGTTTACGTCGAGTCGGAGCTAAGAAGCAGCCGAGTTACCGTGTTGTCGCAGCGGATAAAGAGTCGCCGCGCGATGGACGATTCATTGAGAACCTGGGTTTTTACAACCCTCGCACTGAACCGGCAACAATTGAATTAAAAGAAGAACGCATTTATGATTGGATGAGCAAAGGCGCTCAAATGAGTGATGCAGCCGAAAAAGTGTTTAGAAGCGCAGGGCTTCTTGATAGGTATGAGCGCTTTAAACAAGGCGAATCGGTGGAGGTTTTGATTCAGGAAGCGAACGAAGCAGAAGCAGTGCGTAATATTAATCCGAAGACCCAACGGCAGGCTCCTGAAAAAGCGGGGAAGAAGTCGAAAGCAGAACCGCAAGATGAACCAGCTACGGCAGAAGAGGAGAAGCCGGTTCAGGCAGTAAAGGAACCAGCAGCAGTCGATGACAAAGAAGAAACAGCTGAGGTTGTCGAAGAGCAGGTTGAAACCGACCAGGTAAAAGAGCCAGAAGAGCCGGAAGACGAACCAACTCTGGAAGAAGAACCTGTCATCGAGGATAAACCTGAAGATGCGCTTGATGAAAAACCTGCAGAAGAACCGGAATCGGATGATGAAGCTGATGCAGAGACGGCAAAAGATTCAGAAGCTGAAGAACAACAAGAACCGGAAGAAGACCAAGTTGAATCCGGACAAAGCGAATAACCGAATATTGGAAGATAGTGAGCTATGAAAGAATTGATCGAATACATTGCAAGTTCTTTAGTTGATGACCCATCACAAATCGATATTCGCCAGTTCAAACGCGGATCCCAGATTACTTTTAAACTTCGTGTATCCAGGGATGATATGGGGAGAATAATAGGTAAAGGCGGTAGAGTAGCCAACAGCATACGGACACTGCTTAGAGTATCAGCAGCGCAAGAAGGTAAAAGCGCCAATCTGGACATTGTTGAACCTAGATGAAGGGGAAAAGCACTCCTGTGAATCAAGAGGATTCAGCAGGCTCGCCAGATAAAGGCGAGCCTGTCTTCTTAGTAATTGGAAAGCTGCGCAGACCGCACGGTTTGCGTGGGGATATGTTGATGGAGGTTCTCACCGAAGTTCCGGATAGTCTGGCAGCCGGTGCAGAGGTATATATCGGCGATGCGTACGAGCCGTTAAGAATTCAGCGCTGTCGCTGGCATGGTAAATTAATGCGGATTGCATTTGAGGGCCGGGAAGTTCGGGAAGCTGTGGGTAAGTACCGAAACACGCTTGTTTATGTTCATTCAGACGACAGCCCTTCGCTTCCGGAGGGTGAGTTTTACCACCATGAATTAATTGGCTTGCGGGTATTTGACGAAGATGGTGAGATTCTGGGCATCGTCGATCAAATTCTAGAAACTGGCGCAAATGACGTGTTATTGATTTTGAATGAAGAAGATCAGGAGATCCTGCTGCCTGTAATCGATTCAGTGATCCTGAAGATCGATTTGAATCAAGGTGAAATCCGGGTGCACTTACTGCCGGGATTATTGCCGGAATGAATTAAAATCAAGATTACGTGGGAAAAATTTAAAGGTTCCAAAGAATACCAGATGCTAGACGAACGCATAAAACCCTGGATTGGATTCAACCTGGTTAAGGGAATCGGTCCTGTACGTTTGAAAACCCTGGTTGAACATTTCGGGAGTGTTGGCGCAGCCTGGGGAGCGACTGCGAATGAGCTTCGACAAACCAGTTTGGGAGCGAAACTGATCGAATCTATGCTCGAAGTACGCTCGAGCGGTGCGCTCAATCGTACCTGGGATTACCTGCAGCAAAACAAAATCGGCGTTTTAACATGGCAGGAGGCTGGCTATCCAAGATATTTGATGCAAATCGATCTGCCTCCGCCTGTACTATATGTACGAGGTGAATTATGTGATGAAGACGATTGGGCTGTGGCAGTCGTCGGTACGCGCCGTATGACGAAATATGGACGTCAGGCAGCCCAGGATGTGGCAGGGATACTGGCACGTAATGGAATCACGGTCGTGAGCGGACTAGCCCGCGGAATCGATTCAGTCGCCCACCGGCAATCACTGGAATCCAATGGCCGCACATTAGCAGTACTTGGCTGTGGTATCGATCGAGTTTATCCACCAGAAAACCGTGATTTGGCGGAACAGATATCGTTGCAAGGGGCAGTGATTACCGATTACGCTCCAGGAACTAAACCAGAGGCGTCCAATTTTCCTGCCCGCAACCGCATCATTTCCGGGCTTGCCCGGGCAGTGGTCGTTGTTGAGGCTGGTTCCAGAAGCGGTGCGCTCATCACGGCAAGTTTTGCAGCTGACCAGGGCAGAGAAGTTCTTGCTATTCCGGGAAATATTTTCACCCCTTCGAGCAAGGGTACCAACCGTTTGATCCAGCAAGGGGCTCACCCAATGCTAGACCCACAGGATATATTGGAGTTGTTAAACCTTGAGATGATTAATGAACATCGATCAGCCAGGACAGCGCTGCCTGAAGACGCGACCGAGGCGCAGCTTTATCATATCCTTGGAAGGGAAGCCTTGCACGTGGATGAAATCCGGGCTCAATCAAACCTGCCAATTGAAAAAGTAACCGCTACGCTTACTTTAATGGAATTGAAAGGTATCATCCGGCAGGTTGGAGCGATGCACTATGTGGCTGTGCACGAATCCTTCGGTGATTACAATATTGAGGAGAATAAACCGGGATGAATGATCATTATTATGCTGTAATCATGGCGGGTGGGGGCGGAACACGCCTGTGGCCATTGTCGCGCACAAAGCGCCCCAAACAGATGCTAAAATTGTTCGGCGATCAATCGCTTTTCCAAACAGCTGTCAACCGTCTGGAGGGATTGTTTTCTAAAGATCATATCCTAGTTGTCACGATCAAGGGTCAGGTCGAGGCATTGAAAGATCAATGTCCGGGAATTCCAGATGAAAATTTCCTGATCGAACCTGTACCACGCGGAACTGCAAGTGTGGTATGTTATGCAGCCATGGCGCTCGAAAAGCGTGATCCAGAAGCGGTTATGGCGGTGTTAACTGCTGATCATTATATTGGGGATGAAGCCGCATTTCGAATGGTTTTGGCTTCCGCCCGTGACGCAGCTGGAGCGGGATACCTGGTTACACTCGGTATCCAGCCAGACTATCCCTCAACTGGATTCGGATATATACAGATTGGCAAATCGATTGGGGATTATGGCGGTATCGGTGTATTTCTTGTTGAGCGTTTTATTGAGAAACCAGATGAAGACTTAGCCCGCGAATTGGTTGCAAATGGACAGCATTATTGGAACTCCGGGATGTTCATCTGGCGGGTTGATGTTATAATGCGGGCCTTTAAAAAGCAGATGCCTGGATTATGGCAGAGCATCCAGGAAATTAGCCAATCGTGGGGTAAAACAGACCAGAACGAAGTGCTAGAAAATGTTTGGGAAAATCTGGTACCCGAAACCATTGACTATGGGATTATGGAAAACGCGAAAAACGTGGCAGTAGTCCCAGCAATAAATTTGAATTGGAACGATGTCGGGAGCTGGGATGCCCTGTTCGATGTAATGGAGGCTGATGAGCACGGAAATATCTTGATGGGCGGTACGCACCTGTTAAACGACACCAGCGGTTCATTAGTTTTTTCGGACCAAAGCGAACGTTTATTGGTGACCATCGGTGTAAAAGATCTGATATTGGTAGATATGGGCGATGTTCTAATGGTTTGTCATAAAGATTACGCCCAGCAAGTGCGCCAGGTGGTCGAGCAATTGAAAAAAGCTGGTAATAGACAACGCTTATAAGCGCTCTTTATTGGTAGTGGATATTTTACTTGGAGGAATTTAATATTGGAAGCATATTGTGTGAAGTGTAAACAAAAACGTGAAATTAAAGATTCGCAGGCTGTTTTTACAAAGACCGGCACACCTGCGGTAAGCGGATTGTGTCCGGTTTGCGGGACAAAACTATTCCGGATGGGACGCACACCGATGCATGTAGGTATGGAACCTCCGAAAGTAAAATCTCCTCGAAAAAGAAAACGGTCCGGAAAATTAGTGATTGTAGAATCACCTGCAAAAGCCAGAACTGTGAAACGATTCCTAGGGAAAGGCTATAACGTGCAGGCTTCCATCGGGCATGTACGAGATTTACTTCGTTCGCAGCTGTCTGTAGATGTTGAACATGAATTTCAACCGAAGTACAGAGTACCCAATGAGAAGCGGCCGGTCGTGAAAGACTTAAAAAAAGCCTCAAAAACCGCAGCCGAAGTCTATTTGGCTACTGACCCGGATCGTGAAGGGGAGGCAATCGCCTGGCATTTGATGGAAGCTGCTGAAATCGATCCTGAAATATCCAAGCGGGTGGTATTTCATGAGATAACCAAACCAGCGATTTCTGAAGCGTTCGAGAATTCGCGTGATATTAATATGAATCTGGTTGATGCTCAGCAAGCCAGGCGAATTTTGGATCGTCTGGTGGGGTATAACCTCAGCCCATTGTTGTGGCGCAAAGTTCGCGGTCGTTTATCTGCAGGCCGCGTGCAGTCCGTTGCGCTGCGATTGATTATCGATCGCGAGCGTGAGATCGAATCGTTTGTACCGGTTGAATATTGGAGTATCGAAGCGGAATTCCAACCACAAGGCGTACAAGATACCTTTATCGCCAAGCTTGTGCGGATGGATGGCGGTGAGATCGAATTTGGAGAGGAAAAATCTGTCACGCCAGTCGTAAAAGATATGCAGGGTGCCGTTTATAAAATAAACAGAATTAAAAAAGGTGAACGTAAACGCGCCCCTTCAGCCCCGTTTACAACAAGCACTTTACAGCAGGAAGCATCCCGTCGCCTGGGTTTGAACGCCCGGCGGACGATGGCGCTTGCCCAGCAGCTTTATGAAGGTGTTGATGTGGGAGATGGCGAGTCGGTTGGATTAATCACATATATGCGAACAGATTCCACGAATATTTCGACGATTGCCAGGGATGATGTTCGGAAATTTATCCTTAACCGATATGGTAAAGAGTTCCTATCAAAGAAACCGAGAAAGTTTGCGACGAAAACACGCGGAGCGCAGGAAGCACACGAAGCGATCCGGCCGACTTCCGTTAAACGGACCCCTGAATTCTTAAAGAAGAAATTGAACCGTGATCAGCTTAGATTGTACAAGTTGATCTGGCAACGCTTTGTCGCTTCTCAGATGGCGGAAGCCCTTTACGATACCCTCACAGTAGAGGTCGCGGGTATGTCGGAAAGACATGAATATCTACTCCGGGTTTCCGGCTCGACAGTGAAATTTCAGGGCTTTCGTGAGGTTTATAAAGAATTTCTCAACGGGAAGAATGGGGAAAAGGAGGATAGCAATGTAAAAATCCCGTCCGAATTGCGTGAGGGTCAGCAGCAGCGTCTAATCCGATTGATCCCTGAACAGCATTTCACCCAACCTCCAGCAAGATTTTCAGAAGCTTCACTGGTGCGTGCGATGGAGGAGTATGGAATCGGCCGCCCTTCAACATATGCGCCAATTTTGGCGACGATCCAGCAGCGCGGATATGTTGAACGCCGGGAGAAACGACTGTATCCCACTGAGATCGGGTTTGTCGTTAACGACCTGTTGATCGAATATTTCCCAGATGTATTAGATGTCAGTTTTACCGCAGATATGGAAGATAATCTGGATAAAATCGCCACCGGTGATTTAGATTGGGTGGAGGTGATCGGTGATTTTTACACTCCATTCAGCCGCGATCTCGAAGAAGCCGAGAAGAGAATCCCAAAAATCAATACAGAACCCGAGAAATTAGGAAGGGATTGTCCAAAATGCGGACATGAGTTGATCATCCGCTATGGACGGTATGGGAAATTCATCAGCTGCAGCAACTTTCCAACCTGTCGTTATACCGAGCCCTGGCTAGAAAAAATTGATGTAACCTGTCCGCTGGATGACGGCGAAATTGTTTTGCGCAAGACACGCAAAGGCAGGATTTTCTTCGGGTGCGCTAATTATCCGGAATGCGATTTTACTTCCTGGAAGCGGCCGCTGCCTGTACCCTGTCCCAATTGTGAGGGATTATTGATCGAATCAAATAAAGAACACGCCCAGTGTACACAGTGTGAAGAAGTGTTTCATCTCCATGAATTACCTGAGATAGAAAAAAGCGGGGAAATCGATACGGCATAGTACTTGCAGCCTTATATTGTCGTATCTTAATCAGAAAGAAGGCCTATAGATAATTCTACCTTGCCTTCATGTATTTTTATATGGTTCAAACCTGTATTTGAGAGAGCTTGATTTCGGTTCCGAGGTTCCATCTGGAATATTTTCTCCGAAATCAAGCGGCTCATCTTATTGAACTTCAAAAGGGAGATCGGAGATGGATGCAGTCCGCGAACAATCAAAAAATCCTATTGTAGTGGGTGTATTGGCGTTTATTATCGGGGTGATATTCGGTTTGGTTGTATTGGGATGGTGGCTTTGGCCGGTCGATTGGACGGATGCTGCTCCAGAAGACCTGGTAGCGGAGGAGCAAACGGAATATCTACGCATGAGTATTGAGGCGTATGGATATACTGGTGATGCAGCCAGAGCTCAAAGCCGTTATGTCAAGTTAGGCGAAGACACAGAGGTTGCGATGGAAGGCATTGTCATCAATCCGGAGGATATGGATGCTAAACTCCTGGTTGATTTTAATGCCGCAGTTGATGCTCCTCCCGCGGAATTGGCGCTGGATCAACCTGCCGCGACCGGAAGCGTTGAAGAACTCGTCGCTGAAGAACTCGGCCTGGAAGCGCCAGCCCTTGAGGAAGAGGGCGCTGCTGAACCTGCAGTAGAACAACCATCTGAAGGTGAAGTCCCTGAAGAAGATCTTCTGGCAGGTGAATTTCCGTCTGAAGAATTTGAAGCTGAGGATACAGGCTCGAAGAGCTTGCTGGGGACAATCTGGCCGGTGCTTTGCCTGGTCGTGATGGTGATTTTCGCTGCGGGGGTGGCATTGTTTTTTATCCGCGGAAGGGGTACCAGCGAACCGCAATCGGAACCGCCTGTTGACTTGGATACCGCCGTGTCGCACGAGGCTCAATCCGATGTCCCCTGGGAAGAATATACAGAGCCGGCTGCACAGAGTGAACTTGAGCCCCCATTGGGTCAGTTTATGACGTCATACCAGCATGGCGATGACATGTACGACGATTCATTCAGTATCGACTCGCCATCCGGGGAATTCTTAGGAGAGTGCGGCGTAGGAATCTCGGAAACAGTTGGTGTGGGCGATCCCAAGCGGGTGACCGCTTTCGATGTGTGGTTGTTCGATAAGAATGATATTCAAACCGTCACAAAAGTCTTGATGAGCGCGCATGCATTTGGCGATAGTGAACTGCAGCAGCAGCTGGCTGCCAAGGGGGAGCCGGTCCTGGTTGAGTTGGGTGGGGAAACGGTGCTGGAAACCCAAACCCTGCAATTGGTCGCCAGGATTGTAGATATCGCTTATGGTGACAGCACAATGTCTGCTGACAACTTCTTTGAACGGTTTATATTAGAGTTAGAAGTGTCCCAAAAAGCCTGAAAACAACTTAATGAATAATCCAAGAGGCTGTGTCGGTTTTACGATACAGCCTCTTCTGTTTATATTATAGAGAAACCGTGTATTTAATATTTGAGATTTGCGGTTCTTCTAAAACTCGGTTCTCACCCTCGCAATTATTTACTTTATTTTAATAATTTTGAGATTGATATTCCCATTGGGCGTGGTGACTGTGGTGAGATCTCCCTCTTTCTTATCCATTATTGCTTTTCCGATTGGAGATTCATAAGAGATTTTATTATTCTTTGAATCTGCCTCTTTGGCACCTACAATTAAATACGTTTCAGGGGAGTACCCTTCCTCCAGGATTGTAACCTTGGAACCGATGTTTACCACACCCTGGTCGCGAAGGTTTTCATCAACGATGGTGGCATTGTCAATAACGTACTCCAGTTCCTGAATTTTTCCTTCCAGGAAAGCCTGGTCTTCTTTCGCTTTATGGTAGTCTGCATTTTCGGATAGATCGCCTTGTGAAATTGCATCACGCAGACGTTTCGCCAATGCCTCGCGCTGCGGACCTTTTAATTGCGTTAACTCAGCTTTTATGCGAGCTGCACCTTCTGTTGTTAGTATTGGTTGATCATTCATGATTTACTCCAAAGAGCGCTATTGTACCAGTTAATCATTACTTGACGATTAACATTCTGTTTGAACGTATTAATTATGGTTTTTCACGTGATTACGGATGGGTCGAATAATTTTTTGTGTTCTTCGATCGCAAAACGATCTGTCATACCTGCCAGATAATCACATACCGTTCTTTCTAAACCATGCTTGTTAACCATTTCCTGTATATGCAGCGGAAGCATTTCGGGATCAGTTTGGTATGCCTTAAAAAGATCGCTTATGGTCACTTCAGCCTTACTGGCCATCCGTACGACACGATAATGGCGGTACAGCTTGGTATATAAAAAATCTTTCAATTGGCGATTTCTACGGTACATGTCATCACTAAATTGAACGACATTATGAGATAATCCCTGGATTTCACTGGTGGTTTTTATTTTATTCTCCAAAATGGTATGATTTGTGCTTTCCAGCAGATCGCTTACTTCAAGTCCGATCAACCGCCTGATCATGCGGTGGCGGGTAAGTTCATCGAGTTCATCCCCTCTCCATCCTACGCTTTCAACTAAAATTTCCCATAAGGTAATGCCGGCTAACATCTTGGGCGATATCATCCCGGACCGTAATCCATCATCTAAATCATGCGTCGTGTAAGCAAGTTCGTCAGCTGCATTAGCAATTTGAGCCTCCAGATGGCCTCGCAGTTCTGGATTGTACTCATTCTTATCTGTAATATCGTATTCGGTTTCGTGTTTTACGATGCCCTCTCTAACTTCCCAGGTGAGATTGAGTCCGGCGAATTCCGCGTACCTGCGCTCAAGTAGTGTAACAATCCGTAAAGTTTGTTTATTATGTTCGAATCCGCCGTAGTCCTTCATTAAACGGGCTAACGCGGCTTCACCAGAATGCCCGAATGCTGGGTGACCCAGGTCGTGACCAAGACAGATCGCTTCAACCAAGTCTTCATTTGCTCCAAGCGCGCGAGCGATTGCACGGCCAATCTGGGCTACTTCCAGGGTATGGGTAAGACGGGTGCGGTAATAGTCGCCTTCATAATTTATGAAGACCTGAGTTTTATATTCCAGCCGGCGGAAGGCAGTCGTATGCAGAATGCGATCACGGTCTCGCTGGAATGCTGTGCGGTATTGGGGTTCATTTTCGGGGTAGACGCGCCCTTTTGTGTCGCGGCTGTGGTATCCATATGGCGCTAAAATCTGGTTTTCATGCGCTTCAAGTTCAGATCGAGAATAGGTCATAATTTTTCACTTTCATTCAATTGGTGTATTTGTTGGAAATTGAGTTCTGTCATTATCCCGGATTAATTATTCTACCAGCAGCGGTATGTTTTATACTCAAGATTCGGTAAATTAATGAAATGTTTTTAAAAAAAATTAATGGTAGCTTTTTTGACCGGGGCTCATTTGAAAGAGGTTAATAATATTGATTCTTTGTGAAAAAATGTAATAACTGTTTCTTAATTTCATATTAATGCAAAAAGTGCTATACTATAGCGAGTTTTTCTGGCTACCAATAAGGAGTCTGATATGAAAACTAATCGAAAACAAAATATTTATCGAATTTCTTTGATAATGCTCAGCGTGCTGATTTTAACATCCGTGTTTGCAGCGAGTTTCGTTCAACCCGCCGCTGCCCAGGCATGTAAATTTAAACACAAAGTACAGCCAGGAGAAACCGTATCTTCGATCGCGTTTTTGTATGGCGCAGATTGGAGAGAAATCGCGGAGGCAAATAAACTCAAAGAGCCTTACGTTCTGCAAGTAGACCAGGTGTTGTGTATCCCGAGTGGTTCAAAACCGGATGAGGTCGATGAGGAGGAGGCAAACACCAGTACGACTGGACCTTCGATGGATGTCTTGATTGGTTTATCCTCGATGTGGCTCGAAGTCAGAGGTCTTGCGAAAGAGACCGTGTATAACCTGCAGATCGGTAATTACCCGGGCGTTTTCACGATCAAGATTGACCGGTTTAAAACGAACAATAATGGTTATTACGAGGGTTGGTTTATCCTGCCGAAGTATTACTATCTTCAGAAGGCGAAGATGCAGGTATGCGTCAAGAATGTGTGGACGGATGAGGTGGGTTGTTCGGTATTCGATAACCCGCATTACCAGACGGGCAGATTCCTATATTGCTCGAACTGTGCTCCCGGCATTAGATAAAAAATTAAAGATTTTTACACATGATAAAAAGGCTGCCTTGATTTCAAGGCAGCCTTTTTATTTATATTATGCGAAACTGCTTTGCAATTACTTTCAATGACCATATGTTTGTAGAGATGGTAAAATTTAATTCAATTCATTTTCGAAATAATTACTCATGGACTTGAACCAGATCCTCAACAGCCGGCAATCTGGCCGGGTGGCGCTTGCCATTGCGCGTTACATCCCCCCTGGCATAGGAAAGTCACTGACAAATGCGATTACCAGACACCTGGTGCGCCGTCCTGATTTACCGCTCATTCATGCCACCCGTATTAACCAGTGGGTCGCGCAAGGTCAAAACCTGACTCGGGAACAACTCGATAAGGAAGTGCTCGAAACCATTCGAAACTATACGCTTTCGATGTACACCCTTTTTCACTACTGGCAAAATTTGGAGCCATTGGAAAAGATGATCCGTTACGACCAGAATACCGAGCATTTGATCCAACGCAGCCAGGATCGCAAGCACGGCGCGATGGTTGTATTCATTCATTCCTGTAACTTTGATGTTTCATTACGAGCAGCGTCTTCGCGAGGATTGAGTGGTTTAGTATTATCCCTCCCGCAGGCGAACGAGGCTATTGAATGGCAGCATGCCATGCGGGAGAGCTCTGGGGTGGAAGTTAAACCTGCCTCAATTGCGGTCCTGAGAGAAGCCTCCAACCGTTTGGAGGCAGGTGAAACTGTCGTAACTGGATTGGACCGCCCTATGCCGGAATCCAAGTACAAACCAATTTTCTTCGGACGGCCAACAGCTTTACCGGTTCATTATATTTACCTGGCTTTGAAGGCAAATGTACCGGTTGCGCTAGCCACTTCCATCCGGCAGTCCGATGGGATATTTGAAGTGGTGTCTTCAGATCTGGTTGATATGAAGAAAAATCAGGACCGTCATAAGGAAGTATTGGTGAATGCAGGGATGATCCTGGAAATTGCGGAAGAATTTATCCGACGAGCTCCGACTCAATGGTCCGTTTTGCACCCACTGTGGCCTGAAGAAGCCGATAGGCTCCCCGCATGAGGAGATTGAAATGCCGGACATAAAAAAACACGTCAGGATCAATGACATACTGCTCGGTCCGCTGGAGAGACCAGCGCTGCAGTGGTTGGCGGCTCGTATGCCGGGGTGGATGCTTCCGGATCACCTGACAATCATTGGTACATTTGGAGCAGTACTCATTTTTGTGAGCTACTGGTTGACGAATTATGATAAGAATTTTCTATGGATAGCGTCACTTGGTTTTGTTATCAACTGGTTTGGTGACAGCTTGGATGGGACTCTGGCGCGCTACCGCAACATCCAGAGACCGAAATACGGTTTCTTCATTGATCACACCGTGGATGCTTTCAATGAAGCCTTAATTATTTTGGGATTCGGGTTATCACCGTACCTCCGTTTCGAAATTGCCAGCTTATTATTAATTGGCTATTTGATGTTATCCGTTCTGGTGTATGTCAGGACATGCGTCAAGGGTGAATTTGTTATCTCTTATGTTGGTTTTGGCCCTACTGAAATGCGAGTGATTGCAATATTGGCGAACACGCTGATCTTTTTCTTTGGCAACCCGGCTGTAACCTTATTCGGAAATCCTACGACCATCTTCGATGTGGTTGGATTATTGATTGCCCTGGTTTTATTTATTGTGTTTATTGTCTCAACTTACAGCCAGGCGCGCGAATTATCCAGGATTGACCCACAGACGGAATAACAAGGGGTAGAAAAATTGGAATTTATGCACAATCATAAGGTTCGGATTTATAGAGTCTGCTTATTTTTTACCGGTCTATTGATCCTTTCAGCATTTGTACTGCTGTCATCCGGATGCAGCCGGATAACAGAGAACCCTGAAAAGGTTGGGACTGTTGATCAGGCTTCTGAAAAACCAACCAGCGAAAGTCCAACACCGACCAGACCGATCCCAACTATTGCATTATTGGTATATACACCTACCCCATCGCCAATCATTACTGTGACACCTGTACCCGTTATCGAAGTGAATCCGCAGCTTATCGGTGAAATTGAATTATGGCATCCATACCAGACCGGGAGTTTAGAAAAGGCTGCCATGGATCAAGTGGTCGAGGACGCGGGCATAATGTTTCCGAACTTGAGCCTGACTGTTTTGGAAGTACCTGCCAGTGAAATCGGGCGCGATTACCAGATTGATTTCGTTGCCGGCTCAGGACCTGATTTAATGATCATGAATAATGATCAATTGGGAAACATGGCACTTTCAGGTTTCGTTGAAGAAATTACGCTTGAACCAGATCAATCATCCGGTCAATTCGCTCCGCAAACGATAGCAGGGCTGCAGGTGGATGGAAGGCTGTATGGTTTACCGAAGTCATACTCCAGCGTAATCCTGTATTATCGAAAATCAATGTTGGAAACTGCTCCCCGCACAACGGAAGAATTACTTGAAATGGTGCGAGGCGGGAAAACTTTCGTCTCAGTACTCAGTTCCTACCATCTTTTTGGATGGGCGGGCGCTTTTGGTGGGAATCTGTTCGATGGTAACATGCGCTGTATTGCAGACCAGTCCGGGTGGGTAGAAGCCTTGAATTATCTGGTCGAATTAAAATCCGCTGGCGCGCTGTTTGTGGGGGATCACCAGGCTGCTGAGCAGATGTTCCTGAACGGCGATAAGGCTTTGTTGGTTAATGGTTCGTGGGAACTGAATAAATACATCGAAGCATTTGGAGATGATCTGGGGGCGATCATCCTTCCGCAGGGTCCTGCAGCAGGAGCCGTTCCTTTAATCGGCGTTGAGGGGGTTTTTCTGAATCCAAATTCGCAGTACAAAGATGCTGCGTTGGAAGTCGCTCGTTTTATTACCTCCCCTTTATCGATGAAAGAGTTTATGGATATAAGCCATTTGCTGCCAGCAAGAAAAGATATTGATTCCCAAAACGAGTATTATCTGGCGTTAGGCAAGCCGTCTATAAATGGGATGGCAATACCGCAAGATGAAGAGTTCACCAATTATTGGCTACCTTTTGGTGATATGTTTGTGAGTGTATTGAATGGTGAAATTTCAGCGGCTGAGGGTGTTTCCAGGGCGTGCAGTTTATTGAATTCCGCTAACGGCAAATAAATTAGGAGCAGCATGCAGCACAAGATTAATTGGGAAAATGCGGTCAACAGCACAGTAAGCAACCTGTCATCATTGATCCAGCTGGATACCACCAATCCGCCTGGGAACGAATTGCCTGCAGTCCAGCTGATCAGGGATATTCTATTGGAAAACGGCATCCCTGAAGATGCGATCAATTTGATCGACTGCGGGTCGAACCGAGGAAACCTGGTGGCTAGATTGCGTGGGGATGGTTCCGCGCGGCCGTTAATGCTAACCGGGCATGTGGATGTTGTCCCGGTAGAAAGAGAGTTTTGGAGCCGTGATCCTTTTGGCGGTGAAGTTGCCGAGGGCTGTGTGTGGGGACGCGGGGCGCTGGATATGAAAGGTATCGTGGCGTCATACCTGCAGGCATTTATCCTGGCGCACCAGCAGAAACTGCCCCTGAAACGTGATTTAATTTTCGCCGCCATCGCAGACGAAGAGATGACTTTTGAATACGGATCGCGGTATCTAGTGAACCACCATCCGGATTGGATTGATGCAGAATACGCCCTGTGCGAAGATGGCGGAAAAACACGACATTTATTTGGGATGCGGATATACCATATCCAGGTGGCGGAAAAAGGGGTGTGCTGGTTGAACGCCAGGATGAGCGGAACGCCCGGTCATGCTTCAATGCCGCATGAAGATAATGCCGTGTTTCACCTGGTTGATGCATTAGAAAAACTGCGCAAAAAGAAATACCTACCATTCCATATCACCCCCATGGCAAGGCAAACACTGGATACGCTGGCGCGTAATTCAAAATTCCCAAAGAGTTTGGCGTATTCCATACTGCGCTACCCATTATTTACCCGATTTGTTCTGGAAAGGCTCCCAGAGAAAGATAAACAGTCTATTCTTGCCATGATCAGCAACACCATCAGCCCAACTGTACTCAAAGCTGGATCGAAAACCAACGTGATTCCATCCCAGGCTGAAGCGCATATTGACTGCCGGACACTACCCGGTTTCACTCCGCAAGATGCCATGGATGAAATCCTGGATATCACCGGCCCTGGTTTGGAACTGGAACCCCTGGATACTTCGGTCGGTCCGCAGGTCCCTATCGATGCGAAACTCTACCAGGTGATGGAGAAATCGCTTCGCAAAATGGATCCTGAAGGTGTAATCATCCCGTTTATGTCACCCGGAGCCTCCGACGCGGTTGAATACAGCAAAGGGGGCATAAAGGTTTACGGTTTTTCACCGGGTATCGTTCCGGATGGTTTTCCGTTTGTCGATTTAATACACGGCCATGATGAACGGATTCCGATCGAAACGATACGCACTGGGCTTCCAGCGTTGTGGGAGGTGGTCAGCGAGTTCTGCTGCACATGAACCAGATGGATGTTGTCACCGGCTCATTCGGATATATCGGCTGTTATATTACTCAGCAGCTGCTTGATGCAGGTCGGCGGGTGAAAACCATAACAACCCATGTGGACAAACCCAATCCCTTTGGTGAACAGGTAGAGGCTTATCCTTACAACTTTGAGCGCCCAGTTCTCCTGATCGATTGTCTAAAAGGTGTTGATACGCTGTTTAACACCTATTGGGTGCGCTTCAATTACAGGGCGATTACTTTTGCCCAGGCGGTTCGCAACACGCGTATATTATTCGATTGCGCGGCTGAAGCAGGTATAAAACATATCGTGCACATAAGCGTCACCAACCCATCATTAAATTCACTACTGCCTTATTACCAGGGAAAAGCGCTTCAGGAAGAGGCTTTAAAAGAGTGCGGGGTTCCGTATTCGATCGTCAGGCCGACGCTCGTGTTCGGCAAAGAGGATATTCTGGTTAACAATATCGCCTGGTTAATTCGGAAATTTCCAGTTTTTCCTATCTTTGGGGATGGGAAATACTGCGTGCAGCCGGTGTACGTGCGTGACCTGGCATCTATAGCTGTCGCCTCAACCGGGCAGATGGAAAGCACTCCGGTCGATGCAATTGGTCCGGAGAGCTATACTTTTGAAGAATTTGCGCGTTTAATCGCTAGAACGATTGGAAGAGCGGTCGCCTTCGTAAATATTCCAGCCACGTTGGGGATTACTTTTGGGAAATTGATCGGTTTATTCCTGCGGGATGTGCTGTTAACCAGGGATGAGTTAGCAGGCTTGATGTCTAACCTGCTCACTTCCAAACAAAAACCGAACAGTGACACCCGCTTCTCTGAATGGCTTGTCCGCCACAAAAACATGATCGGCGCCAGCTATTCTTCCGAGCTAGCCAGGCATTTCCGCTGGGAATCAAATTAAACAGAGCTTTCAGGCGGATTTAACATTTTCAGCGGTATATGATCGGCAGTATTATCTCGATATCCGCTTCGAAATTAGCTGTCGCAGTCTTGTCAACATCCATGTTCAGGGAGCAAATGCCACCGCCGCTGCAATCCCCGCTCCAGCCGGTAAAAGTTGAACCAGGATCTGCAGACGCGGTCAGGGTGACTTGAGTACCTTGCGGGAACTCTACCTGACAATTGCCGCCGCAGTTAATCCCTGCTGGCTGGCTGGTAACTACACCGATACCGCGGCCCGTCAAGTTGACTATCAACGAATATTTCTTTTCAAATACGGCTTCCACACTATTCGCAGCATCCATCGCAACCTCACAGTCCCCAGTTCTTCCACAGGCACCGCTCCAACCGCTGAAAACTGAATTTTCATCCGGGACAGCAGAAAGCGTTATTTTGCTGCCTTGCATAAAGAATTTACTGCAGGTCTCTCCGCAGTCAATTCCGGGGGGCGAACTGGTAACCAATCCGCTTCCCCCCCCTGACTTTGTGACGCTCAGTAGGAAGAACCCGCCTGTTTCGTAAGCGCCCATATCAACCACCGCATCGCCGTCGGCATTCCCGTCCTGGATGCGGGCTTTGCCATCTAAATCTGTAACGACTCCAGCCAATACATAATCGTTTTCACCGGCATCGATGGCGGGTGAACTTGTTTGAAGGCGCAGGTTACCGGTTGTGGTTGGCGCAGTTGAAGGATCAATATCTACCAAGAATACTGGATCTTCGTCGATATTGCCCCCACCATCCAGATAGGTACCGCTGATCCAGCTGCTGCCGCTCACCCCGGCACCCTGGACCAGACTCTGTGTGATAAATACGGTCGCTGTGTAATTGTAGATGGTCCCGGTAATATGGTTCGTGATGATGTCCCCATATTTACCCAGGTTGTTCCACACGATGCTGTTTATTAGCCTAGGATTGTTAAAACCGTTGACGCCAGTGTTGTACATTACACCGCCTTGCCATTTTGCTGAATTACCAGAGAAGGTGACATTAATAAAAGTAGGGCTGCTGTTTCCACTCTCGCCATTGTTGACCATTGCGCCGCCGCGTTGCGCGGCTGAGTTTCCAGAGAAGACGACATTACTCAGCAATGGGCTGCTTTCACCGCTCGAACTGCCATCATTATATACAGCCCCTCCGCTACGAGTAGTTGATGAATTTCCGGAGAAAATGATATTCGTCATGGTAGGGTTGCTGGTTCCATTATTGATTCCTTCATTGTACACAGCTCCACCATTTTTAACAGCTGTGTTTGTGATGAAGGAAACATTACTCAAATCCGGTGAACACGTACCACCCGCACCGGTGCCCAAGTTGTACAATGCCCCGCCTCGCTCGTCAGCCCAGTTACCGATGAAAGTGACTTTTCTTAGAATAGGACTGCTGTTTCCTGCGTTGCCATTATTGAGCATAGCCCCGCCGTGTTTAATTGCATAATTTCCAGAGAAGGTAACATTCTCCAGGGTGGGACTGCATTCATTGGAATCTCCGGACCCATAACAGTAGAACCCGGCGCCCCATTTTTGATCAAGGTTACTCCCATCCGCCTGTCCGGCGGTGATGGTGAAGCCATCCAGCACTGTGGTTTCTGTTATTGGTGGGTCATGACCAAAAGCGTATAAAACGTGAATAGAATTATCACCAGTTATGTCTGTTGTTGTCAGTACCACCCCGTTTGTAACTGTGTCATCCCCATCGATGTCCCCGCTTAAGATCGTTAAATTTACATCCCAATCACGCTCTGACCTGATGGTCTCGGTAGCGGCAAACCCGCCGAAAATTGCCACACCGCTTTTTAACTGGAATGTGTCGCTGATTTCTAAACCCGGGGTGTAGATCCCTTTAGCTACCCAGATTTCATCCCCGCTGACGGCAGCGGTTATCGCGGTTTGAATATCGGTATACGCATTTTCCCAGGTCGAGCCATCTGAGCCGTCGCCGCTCTTTGCTACCCGGATTATGGCGCCGGGCGCATCAGGCGCATTTATTTCTTCATTTTGAGTGACACTGCCAGGATCAAAAGAGAATCTTCCGGCGCTAGCCATGGATGTCAGGGTGGCTGCCAATCCCAATCCGATGACCATGACCAGGGACAATACGAACATATTTCGTGAAGAGAATCGATTGGGCATATTCAGTTTCTCCTGTTACCGTAAAACCTGGTCGTTAATTAAAACTGTGGAAATTTCCAAAATAGCTGATGCACGATTATAACATTTGTAACTAAAAGGCTGCCCCAATTCTGGGACATTCTTCTTTTTGGCAGAATATTACAATGGATACCGAACCCTAAAGGTTCAGTGACACAGTGATCAGCGGAATATTATCGGCTGAAAATTTGATACGGGACCGCATCGATAATGGCGCTAACTGTTCTTGGCTTGTCCAATTTTACAATACATGATTCAATGCCGTTACAGTCGCCTTCCCAAGCGGTGAATTTTGAACCCGGTTCCGCTACTGCTGTGAGCGTGACAGTGCTGCCATTTGGGAAATAACTGCTGCATTTATCAACATCACCACAGTCGATTCCCGGGATTGTGCTGTTGACCCGGCTGTAACCGGCGCCGGATTTTTTCACGGTCAACAGGTAATAGGTCTGGTACTCTTAAGCGCCCATATCGACCGTGGCTCTCCCGCTGGTATTCCCAACCAGAAAACGTTCATCCCCCACCAGGTCGGTTGTTATCCCAAAAGGCACGTAATTGTTATTACCCTTGTCGATAGCAGGCGAGTCGACCTTCAGCCGCAGGTCCCCAGTGGTGTTGGGTGCAGTGGATGGGTTGATAGGCAGAACGAATAGCGGGTCTTCATCGATATTGCTGCCGCCGTCCGCATAACTGCCGCCAATCCAGACACCGCATGGTTTAGAACCCTGGACAAGACTGTATGTCAGGGTGATAGGATTGCCGCCTTCATTTATATAGAGTGGCAGTTATAGTGCCGGTACCGCTGCTGTCCTGGTTGTTCCACAGGATGCTGTTGCGCAGGTCCATTACCGTTTCGTAGTAGTTGTGCATCCCGCCGCCGGTGTCATCAGCCGAATAGCATCAGAAAACCACGTTAGCCATTGTCAGGCTGCCGTAATCGTTATACATTCCGCCACCTTAATTTTCAGGAGAAGCTCCATCCGCCTGGCCGGCAGTAATGGTGAACCCGTCCAGCATGGCGGTGTTGGTAATACCGCTGCCGGTGACCTTTTGATAGGCGTTGTCACTGATGATGTTTGTAGCTGTTATCACCATGCCATTCTCATCAGTGATATCCCTCCCGCCGTTATCCCAGTCGATATCGCCGATCAAAACTTTTAGGATGTCCTTCAGGTCCTAGTATGCGATATCGGTATCACCGAAATTAAAACCACCGATCAAGGTTACACCGTCTGTCATAACAAATGTTGATGTATGCTCATTATCCACCTGTCCACTACCTACATCGGGGTAATAAACCCCTTTTGCGAACCGTATCTCGGCTGGGGAGAAAACGACAGTCAGGGCGTCCTGCAAGTTGGTGAAGGGATTTGCCCAGCGCGAGCCGTCCAAACCGTTTCCGGCCATGGAGACATCGTAAATATCCGGGGCTGGGCTTGAAGCTTGATCTGACCCTCGGGATAGATCTGAGGTGGAGACCGGGGTATTTCCTGTTATAACAACGCTGCTGGTTTGTACCTGTTGGCTGCCAGCCTTGGCG
>Ga0180438_10003086_pt1 | contig 25740 bp, 21 predicted proteins | sample SS_ome_12_FD_132455 | JGI IMG/M metagenome (GOLD analysis project Ga0180438, IMG submission 132455) | Hypersaline lake sediment archaeal communities from the Salton Sea, California, USA - SS_3_D_2 metaG | ecosystem: Environmental > Aquatic > Non-marine Saline and Alkaline > Hypersaline >... | reverse complement strand
CGATCAGCACGAAGATCGTGTCCGGCCGGGCTCGCTGTGGGAGGTTCGAGGCGCTGGGTTCACGAACCTGGGAGATCATGAGAGGCCTCTTCTGCTAGACAAGAGGGCTACAGTGTCTGGATTCCGGGCGGGGGGGAGCCGGATGCTCGGATACGGGCGCGATGAGGTTCGTCATCCCTTGATACTGACAAGTGGAACGAGCCAACTCGCTTACGACGCATCGGAGCGTTTCCGTCACCCCCTGGCGCGCTGGTCCCGGATTGGGGATTAGGTTCGAATCCCCTAGGCTCCAAACTGCAGAACTGGACACGTGTCCCAGGCAAGTCGCAACCAGTCGAACGGCTGCTGGTCTGTGGGACCCAGAGACTGAGGAGAAGGCCATCGCTTAGATCTCTCGACCATGCCTGGAACCAAAGCGCGTCTAGCGGAGTAGGCGTGTGTACTGCTCACTCGCCAGGATATCCCTGATGCCCCTCGAGTTTTCACTACTACTTCAGGAGCTCAGCAATGGCGAAACCTCCGAGGACACTGCCCGCTGCCCCCAGAACGATTATCGCAGCCGTTCTTGCGACGAATCCCACTAGCCGCGGGACACGAGCTTCGGGGGCGATCCCCAGTCGCCTCACTGCGCCGCGGACCAGAAGGCCCCAAAGCGCTGTCCCCAGGCAGAAGAGCGCGAACGCTCCTAGCCAATGCTGAATTCCTAGACACATGCGCAACAGATAACCCACTCCCCATGACCCTGCGGCGAGCATAAGCGGTGGCATGACACACCACCGGGCTACGAAGCGCGAATACTCTGTCGCGGCAAGCCGCTTGCGCAGAGAAGTGTGCTCTTCTCGCAACTTCTCGATCTCACTCTCTTTGCTCTGCAAAACGGCATCCTGTTCTCGGGACTCTTCCTGATAGCGTGTCTTGTCAGATTCACCTGCTGCCACTTCGGCTTCCAGTTTCGCTACTCGCTCTGCCATAGCCTGAAGGTTCTGGCTGATCCGCGCGTTCTCTTCGACAATCGCTGCTCTCACAAGCGATTGCTCCTCCACGGGGTCTTCCTGATCGGCGATTCTCTCACGCAAGGCGCGGTTCAGCATCACTGCCGTCACTGTGTCCTCCGGCAGCATCTCGGCATCTGAGTAGCGCCCGAGCGCCGCCAGTATCTTCAGAGTGACGCGTTCAGCCTCCTGATCGAAGTCGCGAAACAGAAACGGCAACTGCATGCTCCCAAGTAGTGCTCGATCGAGTTCCTCGGAGCGCGCGACCCAGAACTGCAACATCTGCACGAAGTTCGTCGGATGCAGGCACACAGGCACCGACACCGCTTCTTGTGCCCTTCGGCGGCGGTCGAAACCCAGGAGCCTGTAATCAACAGTGATTGCCCAGAATCCGGCATTGGCGGGAGACTCGAGTGCTGCCGGCCGCTTGTCTCGCACGAAGTGCCACAGGACCATGTCGTGTTCCACCTGCGGGTATTTCTTTGGACTGAAGTCGTGGTGAGTCTTCTCATACTCCAACTCGGCGAGAATGTCGTCGACAACATCCTGCCGTGTGCAGTAGCGGCCGGTATCCTCGTTGTATATCTCCACGCCTTCTCGCCGCAAGCACCCTATCAAGTCCGCCAAGTATGGCTCGAAATACGTGGTGGCATGAAGCGAGCCGCCTTGCTTGACGTTCTCCTCAATGAATCGAACCGCAATACCGCTCACTCCTGTTCTTGTCCCCGCGGTTGCCAGATTCGGAGGGAGCCGCAGATCTCGAAGACTCGACTCAGCCACTGTAAGAACACGCTTCGCCTCATTCAGCGTGATGGGCAACACGAACATCTCTGTAGAGATGCTCCCGCCCTGGTGCTGGAGAAGAAGCTTCAACGATTCCGCAGCCTCGTTCGCGGGGTTGTCATGCAAGTCGAGCATTGAGAATATGAAGTTCGTGTCCAGGAAGACTTCGAATTCCGGAGGGCCTTCCGATGTGAGTGCATCAAACGCACTCTGGCTGAGGCGTAAGGCTTCCAGGTAGAAGAAGGCGTTCAGGTAGCGGAGGACGTAGCTGCGAACTTCGCGATCACTAGGATCAAGGAATCGTCCTATCGCAACGCGCAACCCTGCCTGCGTGTCCCTCGGGAAGGCGCCTGCGAAGTTGTCCAGAATAGCGATCCATTCCAGGCCTTCATCCTCACCAGACACGAGCTCATAAGTCTGCGCACCAATAGCCCTGACCAGCGGAAGAAGGAAGCTCTCGTTGAAGCGTTCCCATGTTCTCTTGGCATCCAAATGCATGCAGCACTCATCCAGCAACGCCGCGAAGCGCTCGAAAGCCCTCTCTGAGATCGCCTCAGCCTCTGCCACCTCATTGTCGCACATCCTCTGCTTTTCCTCAGAGAGCTTCCAGGCTCCAGCAGGCGTTTGCACGATGGAACCCTCCTCAGATAGGAGCCTGAGTTCTGCGTTGACCTTCTGCGGCAGGAGCGGGACACTGAAGTCGGCTACAAGCTCATCGCGGATCGCTGCGCTGTCAAGCGGCTTGCCTGAGAACCATAGCGTGGCAAGAATCAACTGCCGGCAGGCTCTCCCTTGCCACCCTGCGGTGCTGAGTTCGACGTGCTGCACGAGCGAAGCTAGCCCTGGCGAGAGAGTAATGCTTGGCATGATGTTGAAACCAGTATACGCCAATGGAAGCCAGCGGTGATAGCTGACCCCAGATGTTCCCGGAGACAACTCTCCCCGAGGATCTGGTCCACGCAAACTTCCAGAATCGAAATGCCTGACCCTGCAAAAGCGGATACCGGAACCGGCTCGTGAGTCCGACGAGCCGTTTCCAAGAAGCTCGGGAGAGCGCCATAGACGCATCTCTACCCGTCCAACGCAGATAGCTCGAACCTGTCCACTTCACCCCGGCTCCGTTTGGCGACGCTTTCGATGGTCTCCGTTTCAAGGAAGGACAACAGCTGGTCGCGCATCGGATGCCACGTCGGCTCCAGTCGGCAGCGCCTTCTGCCGTCACATGCAGTCGAATCAAGCATGCATCGCTTCGCGCCTCGCCCGTCGATGGTGTCAACAACCATCTTCAGCGTGAGGCCCTTCGGTTTCCGCGCAAGCTGATACCCACCACCTCTTCCCAGCTTCGAGCGTACGATCCCGGCTCCAGCAAGGCGATGGAGAACCTGCTTGAGAAACGGAAGATCCCCAGTGGTCCTTCCGCTTAACACCTCGGCGGGGATCCACTTCTGGGGGTCCACATCTGCAAGTTCAACGAGCGCTTCGATGGCCAATCGACTAGCTCGAGTCATGAGCATGGCGATCACCTGGTTGATAGATTGATCACCCTATCATTATTCTCAGCGCACGGCCAACCCGAACGCAGAGTCGGGGAACTACTGATCAGAAGGGGCGTCAAGCGGATCCCTTGCGACTGCCGAAGCGGGCCCAACGGGATGCGATGCTGTGCAAGGAGATCGATCGAGTCTGGCACGAGAACCGAGGAATCTACGGCGCTCGCAAGGTCTGGAAGCAACTGGGCCGAGAGGACCTCGAAGTAGCACGCTGTACCGTCGAGCGGTTGATGGGCAAGCTGGGTCTTCAGGGCATCGTCCGCGGGCGCAAACCCAATACGACAATCCCAGACGATGCCGCAGCGCGACCGGCCGATCTGGTGCAACGAGACTTCACAGCGACGCGGCCGAACCAGCTGTGGGTAGCGGATCTGACCTACGTCGCCACCTGGTCGGGCTTCGTGTACGCCGCGTTCGTCATCGATGCGTACTCGCGCAAGATCGTGGACTGGCGGGTATCAGGATCACTCCGAAGCGATCTGGCGTTGGATGCCCTGGACCAGGCCCTCTACGCCCGCTGTGACCTTCAGAATCTCGTCCATCACAGCGATCGAGGTGTGCAGTACCTGTCCATCCGGTACACGGAGCGATTGACAGAAGCGGGCATTGAGCCTTCGGTGGGCAGCGTCGGCGATTCCTACGACAACGCATTGGCAGAGAGCATCATCGGCCTGTACAAGACGGAGGTGATTCGACACAGCGGACCGTGGCGGAACATGGAGCATGTAGAGTTCAAGACGGTCAAGTGGGTGGACTGGTTCAACAACCGGCGGCTACTGGAGCCGTTTGGCGACATTCCTCCCGCTGAGTTCGAGGAGCTACACTACGGCAATCAGGAGGCTCCGGCGATCGTTGCCGGACTCAAGGGATGAAGCCTCCGGCAGTCCCGGGGCGGTTCAGCTGCAGCAGGACCTTGACCACTGGCTCGAGCGGTACAAGAACCAGCGGACTCACCAGGGGAAGCGCTGCAAAGGGAGAACCCCGATGGAGGCGTTCGAGGAGAACGTAGACTGGCAAAGGAGAAGGTCTGGGGTATGACTGAGCGGGACCGACAGACAGTCGCAGCCTGACCGGACAACACCCCCCGGAAGGAGCGCCTGTCAGATCAAGTCGTGGTCACTACAACCCATTGCTGGAATACGCTGATTGCTCTGGATGATCTAATTCTGATCCCCGACGTGGGTCGAAGCCGTCGCGAGAAGTTCGCAAGTCGGTTCACGACGGTCGGGGAGCTGGCTAATCTGGAAGAGGCCTGAGTACTCGTGTGTGGCTTGGGTAACCCGAATGGGAATCGTTGCGGCTGGGTTGATCGGAGGCTTGGAGCTGCCACAGGAGGTTTGACAGGACCGGAGGGGTGAATTGCTTGCGCAATTTGGATATATCGTATATAGTACATCACAGATACCGATCGCCAGAACCGGGAGATGGAAGGACACTTCCACGAGCTGAGCGGCGCCTACAACGCCTGCTGCAGTAAGCTTCGGAGGCACGTGAGGTAACCATTGAAGTCACGAATGGTGAGGGCCAACCACAACACTGGTGATCCGTCAGGGTTCCTCCAAGAGCTATCGCGGGGAATGCATGTAGCCTTCAAAACCCGTCCTGAAGCTCGAAACAAGTCGCTTCAAGGAGGTGGCTGCCCATGAAGCCTCCACTCTCTCGGAAAATCCAAGCGCTTGAGCACTCTGCAACTGAGGAAGTTGACAACTTGGTCAAGCGTATGAGGCACGACGGGATAGACGATATCATCTCGCTCGGCGTTGGGGAACCGTGCTTCGATACGCCTGACGAGATCAAGGAGGCCGCGTGTTCGGCGCTTAGGGGGGGGAAGACCAAGTATGAACCAACAGCTGGGGACTACCACCTCCGAGAAGCGATACAGCAGAAGCTCAGAGAAGAGAACAGCATGGATACGGATGTCGACGACATCATCGTCACTGCTGGGGGTAAGTTTGCCATATTCCTGGCATGTCAGGCGGTTCTGAACGAGCACGATCGGATCCTGATCCTGGATCCTGCTTGGGTAACGTACGAGCCAGCGGCACAAATCGCTGGAGCAGAAGCAATACGGGTTCCCTGCGATGAAGCAACCGGATACCAGCCCGACCTCGATGGGATCCGAGATGCTTTCGACCCTTTTGTACGTCTTGTTGTAATCAACTCACCCTGCAATCCGACAGGAACGGTGTTCGAGCCGGATACGATTCGCGAGATCGTGACGCTTGCAGCTCAGCATAGCGCGTTGGTCCTATCCGATGAGGTATATGAGTATCTGTGCTATGGCTGCGAGACCTATAGCCCCGCCTCGGAATTCGACAACGTGATCACGGTCAATGCGTTCTCAAAGAGCTACGCCATGACGGGATGGCGACTTGGATACGTCACCGCTCAAAGCGCAATTGTCCAGAGCATGATCAAGGTCTACCAGCATTCGACGAGTTGTGTTACTTCGTTCGCGCAATCGGGCGCGCTTGAGGCATTGACCAATCCTGCATGCCGCGAAAGCTCGAAAGCAATGGTTGAAGGGTATTCCAAACGGCGAAGCAGAATGCTCGAACTCATCCACGCATCTGACCTGCTTGAGTGCGCATTCGAACCGAAGGGTGCGTTCTACTGCTTCCCGTCCTATCGACCGGATCTGCCGTCGGCGGCTCTCGCCCGACAACTGCTTGAACATGCTCACGTGGCAACTGTTCCGGGAGCCGCGTTCGGAGCGTCTGGAGAGGGGCACCTTCGTCTATCGTACGCAACAGATCTTGATCAGATATCAGAGGCACTGGAGCGAATTGACGCGTTCTACAGACAGGCGTGGGCATGACTGCGCATGAAGCTATAGCGCCTCACATCGCCCTTGGAACGTCGGGAAGGGACTGATGATGGCATACGAGAAGCGACGGATACGCCCGGGAAGCCACTTCATGCTCGGCAACTGCGCAGTGGTCGAAGGAGCGCTCGCCGCTGGGTGTGACTTCTTCGCTGGCTACCCAATCACGCCCGCCAATGAGATTTCGGAGCACATGGCGAAGCGTTTGCCTGAGGTTGGCGGCATCTTCTTGCAGGGCGAAGATGAGCTGTGCTCGATCTACGCAGTGACTGGAGCTTCCCTTGCTGGTGCGAAGGCCATGACAGCCACTGCAAGTGCCGGTTTCAACTACATGCAAGAGGGTATCGGTTATGCCGTAGCCTCAGAGATACCGTGTGTCATCGTTGACGTCCAGCGTTGCCGTGGCGAGAACTACGCGACGCAAGCCGATGTGATGCAGATGCGATGGGGCGCAAGCGGCGATCACGAGATCATTGTGCTGGCCCCCGCATCGGTGCAGGAGTTGTTTGATTTCACAGTCAAGGCCTTCAATCTCGCCGAGCAGTATCGCACGCCGGTGGTTGTCATGTCGGAGACGACGATCGCGCTCATGCGTGAGAACCTCGTCATCCCGGATGCGAAGGATATCCCCATCGTCGATCGTAGGAAGCCCGCAGTATCCCCCGACCAGTTCGTTCCATTCAAGGCGGAGCCGAACGAAGCTCCTCCCTTCCCAGACCTCGGGGCAGGATACCGAGTTCTTCACTCCCTCAACCCCCACGATGAGCAAGGGGGCATCAGCTGGGATCCTGACGTCTATGAGAAGCTCTATAGGAGGATCACTGGGAAAATCACGCAAGACAATCGTGCTATTGCCGAGACTGAGGAGCGGTTTCTCGACGATGCTGAGATCGTGCTCGTGGCGTATGGCAGCGAGAGCCGGCCAGCGTCGGAAGCTGTCCTGATGGCGCGCAGCGAGGGCATCAACGCAGGCTTGCTTCGGCTGATGACTGTCTGGCCTGTGGCGGAGGAACAGCTCGCGGCGGCGGCTAAGCGCGCGCGCACGATGCTTGTCGTCGAGATGAACATCGGGAAGTACGCTGGCGAGATCGAACGTGTATGCTCAGGACTGTGCAAGGTCTCTAGAGCCACCAAGAATCGCGGAGCTATCCACACTGCCGCAGAGATCTATCAATCAATCCGGGAGATCGAGCTTTGACAACACTAAACCCTCTAACCAAGCATCTTCGGCCGGGGAGTCTCCCCCATTTCTTCTGCCCAGGGTGCGGGGCAGCACAGGTCATGAACTACTTCTTGCAGGCCGCGGACAGGGTACAATTGGACTTCGACAAGTTGGTAGCCATCGGCGGGGTGGGATGCACGGCCAGAATTCCAGTGTACCTCAATTGCGACGCCCTCCATGGAGTTCACGGACGCACACTCCCGTGGGCGATGGGGGCGAAACTGCACAAACCGGATCTCAAGACGGTCATCTTTGCGGGTGATGGAGATGCTGCTGCCATCGGAGGGAATCACCTGATCCATGCTGCGAGAAGGAATCTCGATGTCGTGATGATCGTGGTGAATAACCTCAACTTCGGCATGACAGGCGGCCAGGCTGCGCCCACCACACCCAGGAGTCTTCGAACGATGACAACCCCGTTTGGCACTGTAGAAGCTCCATTCGATATCTGCGAGCTGGCCATAACCGCGGGCGCAACCCTGGTAAGCCGCTGGAATACTGCGCGGGGGCGGCAGGGAACAGATGCCATCGCGAGGGCACTAGAACACGACGGGTTCAGTCTCATTGAGTTTGTGGCGCAATGCCCCACCAACTTCGGCCGCCGAGCTCTGCGAACTGGCGATCCGTGGCAGGGGCTGAAGTGGATCGATGATCACTCCGAAATCGCGGAGAAGCCAGGGGGAATCGACCGCTCCGATCGAGACGCCAGGTTCGTCCTAGGCGACTTCGTCCAGGAGAGGAAGCCAGTCTTTGCGGGCAGCTCGGTCGTAGACTCACCCACCGAGAGCGAAAGAGGCAAGACGTGAAGCGTGACTGCATCGCTGTGCAATTCTGTGGTTTTGGAGGGCAGGGGTTGGTTCTATCAGCGACTGTGCTTGGCACCGGAGCTGTTGGAGGGGGTCTGTATGCAGTCCAGACTCAATCCTATGGCTCAGAGGCTCGCGGCGGTGAGTGCCAGGCGGAACTAATCCTATCCAAGGAACCAATAAACTCGCCAACCGTTGGAGAGGTCGACGTCGTGGTTGCGATGTCACAACCGGCACTCATGAGATACATCTCCCGACTGCGTGCAGGAGGCGTGTTAGTCATCGATCCGATGTTCGTCGAGCGGCCATCGCGAACCGACATCCAGATCGTCGAAGTTCCTGTGACTCAGATCGCTGCGAGCGAAATCGGGCAACAGATCACTGCCAACATGCTCATGCTGGGCTTTCTCACCGAGGCAACATCGCTGATTCCGGAGGAAGAACTCTTGAGGGCGATCGAGGAAGCGGTTCCGTCTCGTTTCGTGCCGGTCAATCTCGAGGCGGCGAGACGGGGCAAGCGTCTGGCGTCCGAGAAAGCCATTTCATTGGAGCTCTGAGCGTATGCGTCTTCTTGAATTTCAGGGTAAGAGGCTCTTGTCGATGAATGGAATCGTCGTCCCGGCGAGCACGCTGAGGATTGCCCCGGAGGATCTGGAGGAGCTTCAATACCCTGTCGTACTCAAGGCCCAGGTGCCTTTCGGTGGGCGCGGAAAGGCGGGCATGATCAGGCATGCCAGCTCCCCGGAACAGGCCATAGCTGCTGTCTCTGAGCTCAAAGGGCTAGATATCGAAGGCTACCATGCGTTTCCCATCCTCGTGGAATCGAAGGTCTCCTTCACAAGAGAGCTCTATCTTGCCGCTCTCATTGACAAAGCAACCAATCTACCGATGGTCATGGCGGGCGCAGTGGGTGGCATCGATATCGAATCCATCAGCAAGAAGGAGCCAGGGACAATCATTCGAGTGCACGTGGACCCGTGCATTGGCCTCGCTGGCTACTCCGTTAGGAAGCTCGCGAGGCGACTGTCAATGGAGGAACGTTCTGATGAGATCCGAAACGTCGTGGAACGGATGCTTGAGTTGTTCGAGAGCTGCAATGCCTCCTTGGTTGAGATCAACCCACTTGCAGTGACAGATGATGCGCTTGTTGCATTGGATGCAAAGATTGTCCTGGATGATAGGGCTGCCAATTCCCATCCGGAGCTCTTCAATCGAGCCGAGAAGGAGCAAGAGGAATGCGGGGTCCTTCCTTCGACTGGGCGGAAGAAGTTGGCACGCCAGACGGGTCTAGTGTATGTCGACCTTGGAGGAGACATTGCCATGATCTCAGATGGAGCAGGCACGGGCCTCTTGACGCTCGATTTGATACGGGATGCTGGTGGTCAACCCGCTTGCTTCTGCGAACTCGGCGCGAAGGCCGACAGCCAGGGCATCCAACATGCACTAGACATCGTCCTCTCCGACCCGCCACCCAGGGCCTTGGTCATCAGTCTGATTGGGGGCCTTACGCGGATGGATGAGCTTGCAGACGGCATAGCAGCGTCCCTGACTAGCCGCGAGAGTTCGACTCCGATCGCGGTACGGATGTGTGGCACACGAGAGGAGGAAGGGCGCGCGATTCTCCGTCGCGTGGGCATTGAGACCCACGAGGACTTAGAAACCGTTGTGCGAGTGGCAGTAGAAGGGGCGGAGGGAATTGATGGCGATTCTCGTCGATGAGACAACACGTGTGCTCATTCAAGGGATCACTGGGCATGTGGGGGCCTTTCAGACGCGCGCGATGATCGCGCAAGGCACGAACGTCGTAGCGGGGGTCACACCAGGCAAGGGGGGCAGGACAGTCGAAGGCGTCCCCGTCTACGACTACGTCGAAGAGGCAATGAGTCATGAGCCGAATGTCGTGCTTTCATTCGTCCCCGCGCGGTTCGCTGAGGACGCAGCGATCGAGGCAGTCGATAGCCGTATGCCACTTCTTGTTGTTACGACAGCGGGGATTCCGGACCAGAGCACACTTCGGGTTCTTCATCACGCGCAGAAGAAGGGCACGCGCATTCTGGGGCCAGACACGCCGGGTCTCGTGTCTCCGGGTAAGAGCAAGGTCGGCGTCCATCCAGATCAAGTTCTCGCCGAAGGGCACATTGGTGTGGTTTCGCGCAGCGGTGCTCTCTCCTATGAGATTTGCAGGCACCTTGTGGCGAACCAGTTCGGTCAATCAACAGTCATTGGGATTGGGGGTGGCCCCCTATGGGATGTGAGATTCGTAGAGATCCTTAAATGGTTTGAAGGTGATCCACAGACAGACGCGATCGTCCTATTGGGTGAGATTGGGAGCACGATGGAGCATGAGGCTGCGGCCTATATCAGCACGTCAATGAGTAAGCCCGTGATCTCCCTCATCGTTGGGCGATCCGCCCCGCGTGGGGCACAGCTCGGTCACGCGGGCGCCATCATCGAAGGCGACCAAGACACAGCGGAGAAGAAGTGTGAAGCACTGGCAAACGCGGGTGCCCGTGTGGTCAGAAGCCCAAGGGCAGTCGTTGAGTCATTGAAGGAACTCGGAGTGTGATAGGGATGCCGAGCTTCCGCATTCATGTAGCGACCGAGATCTGCAAAGGCTGCGGTTTGTGCAGTTCCCTCTGCCCGAAGTCCGTTCTCAGATTGTCGGATCGGCGCAACGAAAGGGGGCACACAATCGTTGAAGCAGATCGACCTGACGAGTGTGTCGGGTGCCTAGTATGCCAATTCAATTGCCCGGATTTTGCTATCTACGTGGAGGAAAGCAAGGGTGCCGGCGAGACAACGCGGGGCACGGGTTTGCATGCCCGGGAAGTGAGGAGCTGATCTACGATGCGGAACGCTGTACCAGAAGCTGGAAGCGCAGGGCAAGGTCTGGCTGGCTATCTGGCGCTTCGTGGCTACGAAGTCGCTCTATTCCACCCACCAATGTGCACGCGGAGCGATTCGCCTCGATTGCTGAATCGCGAACCCTTGATGTGATGGGGGGCATCGAGGGGAAGGCACGCTTGGCAGGGGCCTCTTGTGATCCAGCCGATGCTGTTCCACAGGTGGACATCGTTCTGATCACATTAGGAGCCTTTGCCCACGAAGAGATCATCCGATTGTGCGACCCGTTCTTGTCGAGGAGGACTGCACTTGCTCTGGAAGTGGACCCAACACTGGGGGCAGGTCACTTGAGTTACTCCAGAGAGTCGTTCGCGCACGGCGCAGTTGCTAAAAGGGCTCTATGCATAGGCAAGATGATCGATAGCGACCAGGAGGTAGCAGCTAGTGAGTGATCAACGACTTCAAGGGATCTGCCCACCGATTCCGACGCCGCTCGATGCGAGCGGGGAGATCGACCTCACAGCCCTGGCCGGCAACCTCCGCTGGTGGAATGGGTTTGGGCTGTCGGGCGTCGTCGTCCTAGGATCGAATGGGGAGTCGGTTCTGCTCGATGAGGGCGAGAAGCTCCGGCTGATCGAGGCCGCCCGCGCCGGGGTCGCGAGCGATCGGCTGCTGATCGCGGGAACAGGGATGCAATCGACGTGGGCAACGATCGCGTTGACGCGAGCCGCCGCGGCGTCGGGGGCCGACTACGCGCTCGTCCTCCCGCCCTCGTACTACCGCGGCCTGATGACGGACGACGTCCTCGGGCGGCACTTCCGCGCCGTCGCCGATGCGTCTCCCGTTCCGGTGATCCTTTACAACATACCGGCGTGCACCGGGATCGACCTCGGGGCGGAACTGATCGGCTCTCTCGCCCAGCACGAGAACATCGTTGGGCTGAAGGATTCCGGTGGTGACGTCGTCAAGCTCGGGCGGCTGCACAGCGAACTGGGAGGACGATTTCGAATCCTCGCCGGGTCGGCCGGGTTCCTGTTGCCGGCGTGGTCCGTCGGCGCGGTGGGAGGGATCCTGGCGCTGGCGAACATCGCGCCACGGCAGTGCCTGGAGATCCTGCGGCTGGCTGAGGCGGGCGAGCTTGCCACGGCGAGAGCGCTGCAGGTGCGGATGATCGATCCGAACACCGCGGTGACGAGGCGGTGGGGGGTGCCCGCGCTGAAGGCGGCGATGGACATGGTCGGCCTGCGCGGCGGGCCGGTCCGAGGCCCGTTGGCCCCGCTCAGCGAAGAACGGCGCGCCGATCTCCGATCGATCCTGCTCGAGGCGAAGATCCTCGATGCCCAGGAGGAGGCGAAGACGACATGAAGGACCGAACCCTGCTGATGATCCCCGGACCGATCGAGTTCGAACCGGCTGTGTTGCAGGCGCTCAGCGCCCCGACGACCAGCCACGTCTCACCCGACTTCATCGAGGCGTTCGGTCGGGCGATCGAGCGGATGCGCGACGTGTGGCAGGCCCCGACCGGCCAGCCGTTCGTCCTGGCCGGCTCCGGGACGTTGGCGATGGACTGCGCCGGCGCCAACCTGGTCGAACCCGGCGACCGGGCTCTCGTCCTGAGCACCGGGGTGTTCGGCGATCGGTTCGAGGACCTGCTGTCCCGGTACGGCGCCGAGGTCGATCTCCTCCGGGTGCCGCTCGGTGAAACGATCGACTTCGAGCGGGTGGAAACAGCCCTTCGGGCCAAACGGTACAAGCTGATGACAGCGACCCATGTCGATACGTCGACCGCCGTGCGCGTCGACGCCGAACGGTTCGGAGCGTTGGGGCAAGAGCACGGTGTGCTCACGGTGCTCGACGGCGTCTGCTCGGTTGCGGGGGAGGAGATCCGACAGGAGGCGTGGGGCCTGGATGTCGTCCTCACGGCGTCGCAGAAGGCGGTCGGCGTGCCGCCCGGCCTGGCCTTGCTCGTGGTCAGTCAGAAGGCGCTCTGTGCGTGGGGGAAGCGACGGACGAAGGTCGCCAACTATTATGCTGACTGGGACAAGTGGCTGCCGATCCTGGCCGCCTACGAGAAGCGGGTTCCCAGCTACTTCGGTACGCCGCCGGTCAACCTGATTGCCGCGCTGGACGTCAGCCTCGGGCAGATTCTCGCCGAGGGGCTCGACGCGCGGTTCGAGCGGCATCGGCGGTACGGGGCGGCCTGTCGTGCGGCGATCCGTGCGCTTGGGTTGGGCCAGGTTCCGACGGGGGACGATCACGCCGCCGACACCCTGAGCGCTCCGCGATACCCGAACGGCGTGAGCGGATCGGACCTGCTCCCCAAGGTCCGCGAAGCCGGCGCGATTCTCGCCGGTGGACTCCACCCGGAGATTCGGTCGGAGTACTTCCGGATCGGACACATGGGAGCGACCCGGCCGGGGGAGCTGCTGGCGGCCGTCGGCGCGATCGAAGCGGGCCTGAAGGCCTGCGGGCATCGATTCGAGGTCGGAACCGGGGTCGCGGCTGCACAAGCCGTTCTGTTCGGATAGGATCATCGGCCGAAAAGAGAGGGACAAAGGGTCAGATGGGGCGAAGAGGACCATCATTGCAGCAAGACAGAGCGTGCTCCAGTAACGCAATATGGGCGTCCGTTGCCGGCACAGGGACATGCGGTGGGAATGTTGCACCAGTTTAGGTGCGTAGAGCTGCTAAGCCAACCGCTGGCTGTGGCAGGATCTCCTCCCGGATGATGTAGTTCATTGGCGCTGTGTACTCCAGCGGCGCGTGCCTCCGTCTCCCGTTGTAGTAGGCCATCTGCTGGCCAGTTATGCGCCCCAACTCCCAGAGGTTCGCCACGTCGTAGAACAAGCTGTTGTTCTCGCCTTTGAGGTGCCCATTGAACGACTCCATGCTCGTGTTCCCTTTTGCCCCGTTCTCTGAGAACGAGATCCGGGCCCGGTGGGTGGTCAACACCGTTCGGAGCCAGCGGTACCCCGTGTAGACTGTGTCCTGGTCGTGATGGATGATCCGCCCCTCCAGACTCAGCCCGGCATCGGCCAGGGTTGCTGCCGCCATGGACAGTGCTTCCAGTGTCAACGCGGTGTTCGGACGGGATCCAACCGCCCGCACAATGGGGCGCGCACCCCTCGATCTGGTCCACTCGTAAGTAGAGATCGGCCTTCTTTGAACCTGCCCCCGTCTTAGGTCCAGTCATAATGTCAGAAACCGCGCTTCCTGGACTCGCGAACTTGAGCCAACGCCTAACAGCTCTGCAACGTAGGCTGCCGGCGCCCGGTTTCCTAGACTGGAATGCGGTCGTGTTTCATTGTACTCGCCCCTAGGCTTGACAAGCTGCCAGTCTACGGCGAGGGCTCCCTTGAGGAGGAGGCCGAAGAACAGCGACTGACAGAATCGCTTGTTAGTTCACCCTGACGGATTCCCTCGTCGTCGACAGAAGGTCAGCTCCATTACACCTTCCCAAGGAACCCTTCTTCCGCAAGCTTGCTCATCCTCTTGGCTGACAGGCCTTCTAGGCCCAAGGATGAAGTCCCGAGTCCTTCCGAGGCGAAATCTCGCTGGCCTATAACGGAGCCTATGACAATGACTGCATCAAGACATCGCACGTCAATACCCAGCTCATGTCCAATGCTCGCTACTGGTACTACGCCGTATAGCATGTCCTCTACCAGGAATCTATGGTCGAGGCTCTTGGGCGTGAGGCTAGGCGAGCGATAGTACTTCTCCGGATACATTGAGCCCCCAGTTTCCTCAAGCACCTCCCTATGCAGTCTTCTTCCGAGATCCATATTGGAGACGCATTCCAGACCAAGGGCTGAAGCCACTCTCATCTTATCCCCGTCCATCGCGTCAATCAGGTGAATCACGGCCTGCGTTCTTCCCTCCAAGTAGAAGCTGAAATCGCCTTTCGTTGCTTCTATCCACCCTGCATTCAGGATGACACCAGGGACATGACCCCATGGGTTGCAATTGTTAATACTTGTCTCCAGGCAGTTCTTCGCTGGACTCAAGTCCATCCCGATCTTCTCCAGGATCACTGCGCTCTCCTCGAGCTTCTTCTTGGGAAGCGTGGCAAACGGGAGGCCCACCTTCCGGCGCTTGACCACTACCTCGTTTGGACCCGTTTTTGAGGCGCCATACTGAAATGAAACTGTCTCTGCAAGTGTTACATCTGCACTTGGACTTACTTCACTCAACAAGCGTGACATCCTCAGAGCCGCGAAGTTTGAAATATAGACTAGAAGCTGATCTGCTTCCAAGTGTGGGGCGCAAAGGCGTGTGAACCTCTCATGCGCGTATGCCGGATGGCAGAACATCAACACTTCTCGTCCCTTGATACCCTCAGCTACATCAGTCGTGATCAGTGTCGGCGTAGCTACGCCGGTGCCGTACTCTCCTCCGACGAATATCCCACCTCGCTCCCTTATCGGCATCAGATTCTGAGCATAGTCGGGTAGTTCCACCAGTGAGACATCGATGCCCGACAGCGATAGCATCCCTGCCAGAGACATACCAGAGTTGCCTGCCCCCAGTACTGCCACCTTGTACTCCCTGCTCATCACGCTTCCCTCCTCCTTGCTCCTTCGCTGACCGGTCGTTCAGGGGCAATGAAGCCACGGGTTTCGTATGGATTACCAGTGTAAGCCTTGTCGAGTCTTAGGATCCAGTAGATCCCGAAAGCCATCTGCTGCCAGATTCGCAGCAAGCACGAAAAGAAACAACGCCATTCCAGGGCCCATGATTAGGTGCGGAGCGACACGAAGAAACTCCCTTGCGCTGCTCAACTGCGCGCCCCACTCAGGAGTTGGCGGTTGTACCCCAAGCCCAATGAAGCTGAGAGCTGCTGCGGACAGCACCGTTGTCGGCAGCATAAGGCTTGCTTGCACAAGTAGCGGGGGGTAAATGTTTGGCCAGATATGACGGGCGAGAATGCGCACCTCACTTGCGCCGCATGCGATCGCTGCTTCGATGAACTCATTCTCTTTCACTGATATCGTCAGTCCACGAGCCATCCGTGTGAACTGGGGGACCAAGTACACGGTGAGCGCCGCAATCACCGCCTCCTCCGAAGGGCCTATGATCACGACGAGCACTATGGCGAGAATCATAGTACGAAAGATCATCAAGAGGTCGGTTAACCGCATTGTCACCGCCTCCATCACCCCGCCGCGGTGACCGGCCACCATGCCAAATGGGATGCCTACAAGCAGAGCGATACCGACAGCTGAGCACGAGAGCCGCAGCGAAACCCGAGTCCCGAAGAGTGTCCGTGAAAGGATGTCTCTGCCAAACTGATCAGTCCCCAGGAGATGGGTCTGTGATGGTGGCAGAAAGCTGCTCTTCGACTCCATCTCGTAGGGAGAGTATGGAGCTACTACCGAGGCTAACAGTCCAATCACCCCATATCCGACAAGCACGAGGCATGAAATGAGGAGCAGCCTCGCACGGAAAAACTTCCTAAACAGCTTTGCGCGGCTCGTAAGACTAATAGAAGTTCACCCCCCCGTGAACTACATGCACTGATCTCATTCCCCTACCCCTGTCTCGAGAGCACTAAGTCTACATCCGTTTTGCGATGACTCCGCTTGGGTTCACTCTTGCTCACGACCTTGATGAGGACTAGGCTTCGCTATACCATCCTTAGAATCGCTTTCCGGGTATGTCAGACACCACTGCCTTCTCTGGACGTACTCCTCTCCGGCTGGGACTCTGCTGCAAGCTCCATGCTGCCATCAATACTCGATCCTCGGGTCTGCAATCGCGTATGCGATATCGACTGCTAAGTTGATCATGATCAGCGTCGCCCCAATGAGCAAGAGACTTCCTTGCACAACAGGTAAGTCACGACTGCCAACAGAGCCCACCATTAGCCTGGCTATTCCAGGCCACGTAAAGATGGTCTCTGTCACGACTGCCCCCCCGATCGCATAGCCGAGCCTGACGCCAAGAATCGTTATCAAGGGTATCAGCGAATTCCTTAATGCATGCTTGAGCACGATCTTCGTCGAGCCTAGGCCCTTGGCACGGGCGGTTCTTATGTAGTCCTTCGCAATGCTTTCAATCATACATGACCGCACCATTCTGGTGAAGAACGCTGCTTGAAATAGGCCAAATGTGACTACCGGCAGGACGTAGGCCTTCCATGTCGAACTCCCACCAACTGGAAGGAGCCTCATTCTTACACAGAACAGGTACATCGCAGCCAATGCGCTGAGGAACACCGGAGTGCATATCCCCGTAAGTGACACACTGGTTATCAGTCTGTCAAACCCGCGTCCTTGGTACGAACTGGCAACGCAACCCATGGCCAAGCCAATCGTTACTCCGAACGCCATTGCCAAGCCAACCAGCCTAAGCGTGTTTAGATAGCAAGGAATGAGCAGTTGCAGCACCGGAACTCTGCTGTAGATTGACATGCCGAAGTCGCCGTGAAGAAGTCTCCACACATACGAAAGGAATTGAGCGTACAATGGCCGGTCTAGACCATACGCTTCTCTAATCGCTTCAATGGCCTCCTCGGGGGCATTGTCACCTGCAATGAGAACAGCTGGATCTCCTGGGATGAGATAGAACATACTGAATGAGAGAAAGATAATCAGGAGTGCTGCGGGCAACAGGAATAGGAGTCTCCCAACTACCATCCTTAGCATTCATGCCTCTTGGAGGCCGGAAACAGCGTCGCAGCGACTTCATGCCCTACTTGTACGACTTCCGTTTGCCAGAGCCACATAAGCGGGTCGCCGCTATTGACAACTCCTGTTGTGAACAGGAGGCGTACCATCCCGTCGATTGGTGACAACGGCCTCTCTAGCGCACGACCGCCTACACTGCGGATAGCACCCACCTGGACGCCCTCCGCCACCCTGTCTCCGACGCTGACGGCCGGAATGAACAAGCCCCCACGCTCAGCGCGCAACTCCACTTCATCCTTCACTTCTTCGTACTCAAGCGCGGCTTCGTATCCGCCCGGCACCATGCCCAGCCACCTGAGTACTCGGCGCAGGCCCGATGTGTGGAATTCGACCGCTTCCTTCTCGATCCGTCCTTCACTGCCAGCCTCAGTCATCGTGCTAGGAATACCCGCCTTCGCTGCTTCCATGAATAGCGATCCGGCTGTCGCGCCTCGCTCAGAGCACATGGGATGGAAGAACCTATCTGTAAACACCATCGCTAGACCTCGTGAGACCGTGTCCACTGTCTTCTTGCCTGTAATGAAGCATTTCGTATGGCACGTCTGAAGTTCAAAGAGATCTCCAGCGTGCAGATCGATTACATAGTCTGATCTGAGCACCAACTGCTCAAACAGCACAGACGCCAATCTCTCCGTGCCCGACCCATGTTTGGCGCCCGGCCACACTCTGTCAAGGTTGAGCTGGTCGATGGGGGACAAGTGCCGCGACCTTTGACGAAACGCCGAGGGATTAGCTACAGGCACTATCGTGACTGTCCCCTTGAGAGTGCCAGGATCTAAGCTTGCGAATGTCCTGGAAGCTGCAACGATGCCGGAGTACTCACAGCCATGTACTCCAGCCACGACAGTCACAATGGGGCCTTGTTCTCTGCCCGCTGCTATCCAAACTGGTATCTTGACCTCACCAAGCGGGTCAGATCCAACTCGCAAGGACAGCTTCCGCTTTTCTCCATGGACTATGTGCTTGGCTATTGCAGAAGAACTCATAGGCAGTCCATCCTCCTACCCGGCATGTGATGGCGAGTGCCCGGCTGAAGTCTGACCGCCGGAATTCGTGACTGCACAAGACCTCAGCCGGACAAGACTCCCCGCGTCCGCAGGCTCTTGCACTTCGGTCACAGATCACGCGGACGACACTCGCCACTCACTCCTCACTGCCGAAGAATCCCTCGCTTGTTAGCGACTGACTCCCTGGCGTGCCATTTCATCGGAATCCAGCCAGGCGAAGCGTGCAGGGTAGTTCTCTACGGGCAGGATCCTATCGTCGTGAACGTACGTTCGACTTGCCAGATTGATGCTAAGGGTTGGCAAGAAGATGATTGGCGCATCCGAGATCACTTCCTCAGCCCAGAGCCTTATTAGTTCCCTTCGCCTATCAGGGTCCACCTCGCTGTGCGCCGCCTCAGCCAACCGGTCAACTTCCTCGTTTGCCGAGAACATGCGGTTGGAGGAAGCCGGTTTCCAAGCTGCTGTGCGGAAGTTGAGCATCATAGGCTGATCTGCATCCCCCGTGAAGACTCCCCAGGACATGAAGGCTAGCTCATACTCAGCTTCTTCTGGCCCCAGACTCGTCATTGCGCTGTATGCCGCGAACTCCCAGATTCGGAGCTCTGCGAGGATTCCAAGGTTTATCAGATACGTCTGTATCATTTCCATTGTTTCATAATCCCCTCTGTTTCTCCCCTTCCTAGTCCAGAGCGACATGCGGAGATCATTCCCCTCTACGTCTTCAAGAATGCCGTCATCATCTCTGTCAGCGAAACCCGCCCATCCGAGCAACTTGGAGGCGCGCTCCGGGTCATATGGGTACAGCGAATCCTCACCGGGCGCTGTCATGTCGCTAAACCCTACGACCCCTTCAGAGATGATCGGCATTTTACATGGCACTGACCCTAGGCTCGCATACACGCTCTGAATGATCGCATCCTTATCGATTGCGTAGTTCAGAGCTCTTCGAACAAGCACATTGTCATACGGGTGCTTGAGATTGTTGATGATCACATAGGACTGCCTCACGCTAGGCACAATACGCACTCTAATGTCGGGGTTCACCTGCAGCGCAGCAAGCTGATAATCCCCGATCCCGACTGTGCGGTCGACCTCTCCCGTCTCCAGCATCATCATTCGCACAGACATCTCAGGAACAAGGCGAATTGTGATAGCATCGAGATATGGGAGCCCGGACTTCCAGTAGTTGCCATTCTTCACGAATCTCACATACTCGCCATGGACCCACTCATCCAGCAAGAATGGACCGGTACCGACTAGATTAGAAGCCATCCAATCGGCGCCGTGCTCTTCATAGGCAGCAGGACTCCACATGCAAAGCGATCGAGACGCAAGGTTTGGGATCAGCGCTGCAATCGGTACTTCGAACTCAAGTTCGATCGTGTAGTCATCGACCACCCTTGCATCAACTAATCCTAGCAGAAGTGACGACGCGGGCGACGAGACGCGAAGGTTCTCTTCCAGTACAAACTTGACTGCATCCGCATTGAAAGGAGTCCCATCAGAAAAGCTTATGTTTTTTTCCAGCCAGAGTGTGTATGTTAAACTGTCTTCCGAAACCTCCCACGACTTCGCGAGCCATGGAACTACGTCACTTTGCTCATCCAGCTCAAATAGGTTCTCATATGCATACAACCAGATTTCTTGGCAGTCGATATTGATGGTTCTCAATGGGAACAAGGTGGGAGGCTCAACCGTGTACGCGTATATCAGCTCGCCGCCGTATTCCGGCGCGAGATCCTGTTGTGCATATGCAGCAAAACCAACAGCGCACAGGAAAACCATAACCCCCCACAGAGTCAGCTTATGCATGTCCATACCTCCCTTCAGGGCCATCCGCTTTTCTCCACCATACAGTCTATGCCGTTTTCGTGCTGTAGGCATTGCGTTTCCCTCCTTGTCTTCCGATACTCCGCTCTACGCGTACCCCCTTCGCCCGGTTTCCCAAGCTGCACCTCGCCGCACCCGCCGTGTCGCCGGGCCGCCGCCCCGCAGCTGCCTCGCCCATCTCACTCAACTCGCCTCCTTTCCAGAGTCCTCAATGTTCGCTCCTGCGCGTTTCTCAAATGTGTCCGTGTTGCTGCCTCACACGCTCTGCCATCCATACTTGCCAGCGCCTGGATAATCGCCAGGTGCTCTCTCGTTACCGCCAACAGCATCTCCCGTTGTTGCGTATCCGGCCAGGATTCCGCGTACCACCTTGCCCGTACTGACTGGGTCAAGACAAGCTCGTAGGCTCTCCGCAGTAGGACATTCCGCGGTAACTCGGCAAGCACGCTCCCCAGTTCCGTGTCAAGCTTCCTATACTCCGCCATCAAACCTGAGCCAAGATCTGAACTCTCCCCTGAGAGTTCGTTCGCTACGCGTTCGCCGATTTCTCGTAGTCGCTCAATTCGTGATCTTTCCGAAGGGGAATCCCTGAGAGTGCTGGCTGCACATTCAGCAAGGTACGGTTCAAGTAGAAGCCTTGCCTCATACACATCGCCAATATCCTGTTCTGAGAGCTCAGTTACACGTATTTCCTTGTACTGAAATACGTTTACAAGATTCTCAGCAGCCAACCTTGCTAGTGCTTCTCTGACGGGAGTTTTGCTTATTCCTAGGCGGTCTGAGAGAGCTCCTATAGTTATGAGCTCATCCGGTTTGAGTTCATTCCGTAGTATCAGTTCCTTAAGTCTTTCGTATGCTCTTGTGGACAAAGTCTGACGTTCAATAGACTCGTCTCCCTTCAGCTCACTGCCGTTAGATGAAGCCTCGGGAGCCCTTGTTGTTTCTACACTATCGGGCATTCGGTCCCTCCAGTTGCTGCGAGCCACCGTGCTGCATCAGTGCATGCTGGCGACCCAAGACACTATCACTAGCCTCAACTCCCTCGTTGTCTTCTTCTCCTCAGTGCCTTCGTCTTCGCAACATCCACCTTCATGGTCGTCGTATCAAGAACGACACCGTACTCGCATCTCGCCTCGGCTAGGGTAATGAGTTCACATAGCACATCGTTGCGAACCAAATCAGGCTGTCTGTCAAGTGGATTACCGAACCCGCCTCCTCCAACTGTGTACAGTGTGACGGTTGAGCCATTCTCAAGGGGCTTCATGTCGCCAATTGAAGTAGCGAGCACCTCTTCACTCGTCCTATGCTCATCCACTGTCCAGCAGCCAGGTCGCCCATTCTTTCCCCCGAACAGACCTTGTGGCGGTATTGCGTGCTTCTGAGCTGCGCGATAGAAGCGCGTCGAACTGCCCTCTCCAAGGGTCTGCCATGCAAGGACTTGCCCAAACCCGCCACGGAACTTGCCTGGTCCAGCAGAGCCCGGATTGAATTCTCTTCGCAGATACAGGACTGGGGCCTCTGTCTCAGCAGTCTCAATTGACGGAATCGGCACATTCGTAACATGGCATGCCATTACGCTCATGCCGTCAGCATCACTTCTGGCTCCGAGCCCCCCTGGTACCGCTTCTCCCCAGGTGTGCCTACCGCTGCCGACTTCACCCCCTCGAAGATGCGTCAACGTATTGACCGCGTCCGCATAGCAGTAGATGCATCCACAAGAATCTGCCATCACCCGTTCCGGGATTACGTCTGCAAGAGCCCCCATGATAAGATCCACTATCGTATGGCAGACTATCATCCTCTGATGGCATGCAGCTGGCTTCTGGCAGTTGACAAGGCTTCCCATTGGCGCATCAATCTCCACAGGCTTGGCGCATCCGTCGTTGTTTGGAATCGTCGGATCGGTTATGCACCGGATCGCATAATGCGTTGCGGAATAGGTGGCTGCCCAGGGTGCATTGATTGGCCCTTCGATCTGACGATCGGTGCCCGAGTAGTCTACGACGATCTCGCTATCACTCACATGCACGCAGACTCTCAATGCATATGGCCCCCCGTATGCCCCGTCATCCAACACTGCTTCTTCGTGCGTGTACTGCCCAGGCGGTATCCTCCTAATCTCTGATCTGGTCCTGCTCTCCGAATAGCTGATGAGCTCGTCAAATGCCTTGAACATGTCCTTCTGGCCATACCTTTCGAACATGTGCACAACTTCGTCCGCCCCATACCTGCACCCCGCTATCTGAGCTGCTAGATCTCCTTCCATAGCATACGGAACTCTCGTATTATTTAGGATCAGATCCATGCACGCGTCATTACGCTCACCTGCTTCATATAGCTTTACAGGTGGACATCTAAAACCTTCCTGCCAGATTTCGCGGTTCCATCCATGGCCGCCGGACCACGATGCGCCAACGTCTCTGTGATGTGCGACTACAGCCGCAAAGCCCACGAGCACAGCTTTCACAAATATAGGATATATTGTCACAATATCGTTCGTATGATGGCTCCCCACAGACTCTCCGCATGGGCCAAGATACGGATCATTCGTCACTACTACATCGCCTGGTTTCAGCGTATCCACGTCGATATACGAAGAAAACACCATCTGAAGGCAAGGTTTCAACATGCTCAAGTGAATTGGGACGTCTGCACCTTCAGCCAATAAGCGTCGTTGTGGATCAAACAACGACGAGGACACGTCTTTTCGCTCTTTGATCACAGTCGAGTAGGCACTTCGAGTCACAGTTTGCGTCATCTGATTCGCAATGGCGCACAGCCTGTTCTTCTTTATCTCCAGAAGAGGCGGAACGACTGCCATGGTTTATTACTCCTTTGCGATTAGGATGTTGCCGTCCATGTCAACAGTCCCTACATCACCAGGCAGAAGGAGAGTCGTTGAATCCATTTGCTCTACGATTGCTGGACCTTTGATCTCGTCCCGTGGCTCCAGCTCGTCACGCGCAAAGATGCGCGTGCTCTGCCAGCCTGTGCCTCCAAGCAGGACGTCTCGATACCGGCTCTCCCTACGGCCTAAGTGAGAAAACTGAAACCGAAACCGCGTCTTGACACGCTTCTCGACCTCCCTTGCCGCCACTCTGAAGCTTACGAACTGCACGGGTCGGTCCATGAAGTTGTGCCCGTGCATCCGAAGGTGCGACTCGTGAAACGCTCTCTTCGCCTCAGCCACACTGTCTTCCCCTACAGTCTCACAGTCAACGCGGATATTGATTGCGTGCATTTGGCCAACGTATCGCATGTCAATGCTGCGAAGAATTATCAGATCGTGCCAAGCTACCAGCTCGCGTCCCGCTTGCTCTCTGATCTTCTCCTCCAGAGAATAGAATGCCTCATGCAGCTCTTGGCCTGAGATCTCATCTTCTCGCACCAAACATGAAACGACAGCATCATATTGAAGTCGAGACATCAATAAGCCAAGAGCAGACGTCATACCCGGGTACGGCGGCACGACTATCAGCGGAATCCCCAACTCGCCGGCAATCGCAGACGCATGCATTGGACCTGCCCCCCCAAAAGCGACGAGTGCATAATCGCGTGGGTCAAGACCGCGGGCAACTGTAACGGTTTTAATGCCCTCAATCATGTTAGCAACGGCTATCTGGATGCCGGATACCGCAGCCAAATCGCAGCTCATGTCGAGCGTTCTTGCTACCTTCGAGACCATTGCGTCAAGGGCCTTTGACTCATCCAGCAAGCTTCCGCGCTCAACGAAGGACTGGGGGTGTAATACCCCACACAACAGATTCGCATCTGTCACAGTGGGTTCGAGCCCCCCGAGCCCATAGCATGCAGGTCCGGGTTCAGCGCCGGCACTTCTCGGACCGACTCGTAACGCGCCGCCCTCATCGACCCAGATGAGACTGCCACCGCCGGCGCCAATCGTAGTGTAGTCCACCGCGGGAATCTGCAACGGGTAGTGCTCCAGTTCGCTCTCCAAGGTGAAGCTGAGTTTGCCGCCTTCAATAACGGCGATGTCAGTGCTAGTGCCCCCCATGTCGAGAGTTATGAGGTTCGAATAGCCAGCTGATTCTCCGAAGTGCACGCCTCCCAAGACACCTGCGACTGGACCAGAGGATCCCGCCATTACTGGCCTTCGCTTCGCCCTGTCAAAACCCATTAGACCGCCAGTGCATTGCATGATGTATGCAGGATTTATCATCTGCAATGTGTGCATATGATTCGTTAGGCTACCTAGGTGTCTAATCATTCCGCGCTGGACAAATGCATTCAGTACAGTGGTTGAGCTTCTCTCGTACTCGCCAATCTCGGGACTCACATCGCTGGAGAGTGACACCAGCATGTCCGGCGACTCATGCTTAAGAATCTCCCTAATCCGCTGCTCGTGCACGGGGTTCTTATAGGAATGAAGAAGCACGACAGCGACGGACTCGATCCCCTTCTCAGCAAACATGCCGATGAGTGTTCGCACCTCGTGATCGGCAAGGTCAACAATCACGTTCCCCGTGAAGTCAATCCTCTCCGTAACAGTCTGCCGGAACTCTCGCGGCACCAGGGCAGGAGGCCTCGCAGCGTGAATATCATAAATATTCCACTTCCTGAATGCCCGGCCAATCTCCAGAACGTCCCTGAACCCCTTTGTCGTGATAAGCGCGACGGGTACCTTCTGGCCCTGCACAATCATGTTTGTCACCAGCGTTGTCCCGTAGCAGAATGCTCTAACCAGTTCTGGTGATGCTGCTGAAGAGCCTAGTATTGCCTTGGCGCCTTCGATAACACCTCGAGCCAAATCGTCGTTGGTGGTTGGGACTTTCTTTGACCAAAAGCGCCCACTTGCCTCATCAAAGAGCACGACATCCGTATGAGTTCCGCCAGTGTCCACTGCCAGCCTCAGCGTGGCTGAGTTGGCGCCGTGCGACTGCGAGCACGCTCGCCCTCCCACATGATGCCTATCCCTAGGCACTACCCTGACCTCCAATTGCTCCGCGCCTGAACAGCATAGGGCGCATCGCATCTGATATCTAATGTACCAGATATTGCCGCGGCTGTCAACGATTCTCGCCTTGACGGTTGACCTTCCCCCATTTGACCTTCTGTCGACGTTGAGGGAATCCGTCAGGGTGAACTGACAAGCGATTCTGTCAGTCCGCGTTCTTTGTCCTCCTCGAGAGAGCCCTCGCCGTAGACAGGTGGCTTGTTGAGCTTGACGTACCT
>Ga0180438_10003085_pt1 | contig 25764 bp, 38 predicted proteins | sample SS_ome_12_FD_132455 | JGI IMG/M metagenome (GOLD analysis project Ga0180438, IMG submission 132455) | Hypersaline lake sediment archaeal communities from the Salton Sea, California, USA - SS_3_D_2 metaG | ecosystem: Environmental > Aquatic > Non-marine Saline and Alkaline > Hypersaline >... | reverse complement strand
TTAAAGTATTTTGTATAGCTTGTGCCCACGAGGAAGATTAATATAAATATTTTTATTTAATAATTTAAAATTTTCTTAAAATCATTAATATATGTGAAAGGTTATTAATGGATTATTCGATTATTACAGCTTTAGTTTCAGTATTTGCAATTTTAGGTGCGGCAATTATTAGAGTATATAAAATGTCTAATAATTATACAGATTTACGTATAAAAGAAGTTAATGAAAAAAATGCTCTAAAGTTTGAAGCTTTTGAAAAAAGATTTGGTGAATTTAAAGAAGTATATTCAGAAAAAATAGAACCTGTAAAAGAAGAAATTAAAGAATTAAAAAAAGAAATTAAAGAATTAAGAAATGATAGTAAAGAACAAAGTGGTCAAATTATAAAGCTTTTAACAACAATGACTAATTATCTTACATAAAGGAGGAGATAATGGCAAAAACAAAAAAAGTAAAGGATGTAGTTAAAGACAGAAATTCTATTAAATTAACATTGAAAGAAATGTTTGTTATATTTGGTTTATCTAAAAAAGTAGAATTTCTTTCCCATAGAATTGGACTCGATAAGCAAGTACAAATATTTACAGAATATGAAAAATTTTGTAAATTATTAGATTTAAAAGATATAATGGAGAAAAATATAGTTGAAATAAATAAAAAATATAAACCACCATTAGATAAAATTAAAAAGAAATTAGTGCCTTTTAATGGTAAGCCCATGACCGAAGTGCCAGAAGATATTAAAGTAGAACATTCATTAATTGTGTCTTCATTAAATGGTGAAATAGACAATAAAAATAAAGAATATGCAAAAGAATTTGATGTTTTAACAGAAGAATCTAATGAATATAAAGTAGAAATAAAAGATTTAGCAAGAAAAGCAATTATTATGTTTTGTGAAAAAGATGATTTAAAAGTTGGTGATTTAGGTATGACTGAACCGGCTATTGAATGTTTAATTGGAACTTATTCTAAACTTACATAGAGAAAATGATAAATGAATCTATCAATAAAAATTCTTGATCCAGATACAACTAATTTAGTAGATTTGGGACATTTCTTATTCCTTGGAACAGAATTATTTAAAAAATTTAAGGCACAAATAATTGATTTAGATAATGACGATGAACCATATCTTATACCTGGTTCTTCTACAGTAGATATTGTCTTTCCTGATAATGTTTCTGTAGTTGGATCAATATTATCTGATAGGAGTTTAGTTGAAGTAAATTTAGATGATAACCAATTATTGGTAATGATTTCTGGAGATCTATTAATAGCAATTAAAACACCAAGTGGCACTATTAATGCTTTTTTAGGTAACTCAGTAAGACGTTTAACGCCAGTAACAGAAGTTCCACCCGATGGTGGTTCTGTAACAGGTAAAGTTAAAACTGATATTACAGATACGGAAGTTGGATATTTAGATGAAGAATTAGTTGTAGGTCCAGGACTAACTAAAGAAGTAGTTTCAGATCCGGTCCAAGGTAATATTATAAAAATATCTGCTGATGCATTAACTGCTACACTTACAAATAATTCAGGTATTACATTAGAAGCTGGAAGAGTAGTAAAAATAGTTGGTGATGATGAAATAGAATATGCCAACAATACAACATTATCTAATGCAAAAGTAGGTGGCATATTACTTGAAACATTGAACGATGGTGAATCTGGTTCAGTAATTACAGACGGTACAGCTACATTGACACTTTTAGGTGCCACATCCGGTGATACTATTTATTTAGATAGCAGTGCTGGACAAATGACTAATGTACCGCCAACTACTCCTGGTGTTGTAATATATAAAATAGGACGATATAATTTAGGTGAAATTTTTCTACGTTTTGAATTAGTTGGTGTAAATTAATGAATAATTTTACTAAAAAAAATAATATAAAAAGTTTTAAATATTAATTAATTAATTTTTGGAGGGGTACAAAAAAAAGGTAAATAGATTATGGCTGATTTAACTCGTTTACTGCAACTGTCCAGTGGAGTACTTACTGGATTAGATGCACAAACTACAAATTTAAAACTTGACCAAGTATCTCTAAGAGATTCTGGTGGAGATCATTTTGTCACTATTGACATAAATGAAGATAATGCTGCTGATAGAATTTTATCATTAAAATTAAATGACGCTGCAAGGACTATTGATTTAAGTGGAAATTTAACCGTTGAAGCGACTTCAGTTATCAATCAGGATTTATCTAGTGATGCATCGCCTACTTTAGGTGGATTGACATTGACTGGATTATCTGGTGTATTGAAAGCCACTGCTGGTGTTATTTCCGGTTCTGCTGATGCCGATGATTTATCAGATGGTTCAACTAATGCAATTGTAACTTTAACTCAGGAAAGTAACTGGGATAATCACCTTTCCAATAATGGATCGGATCATAGTTACATTGATCAAGATGTTACATCTGGTTCGGCTCCAACATTCACTGCTGATAATTTCAGTGATGGCGGATCTAACGCTATTATTACTACTACTCAAGAAACTAATTTTGAGGCCGCTTATACACATGTTAGTAGTAATGGAACAGATCATGGTTACATCAATCAAGATGTACAGAGTTCTGCTTCACCTACATTTGCAGGATTAACTGTTACTAATGCAATTACTGAGTTTTCTACTGATGGTACAATGGCAGGTGATAGCGATAGTGCTGTACCCACAGAAAAAGCAGTAAAAACATTCGTTGAAGCTAATTTAGCTGGTCTTTCTTGGAAAGATGCTGTTAAAGCTTCTTCTACTCAAGATTTAACTAGTGAATCATATGGTGCAAGTGGTGTTACCTATGCAAATGGCAGTTCTGGTGTTGGTGCTACATTGACTCAGGATGATGCAACTGATGGAGTTTTTGGATCTCTTGATGGTATTTCTATTTCAGTTAATGATAGAGTTTTGATTATGGATCAAGGTACCGGTGCTCAAAATGGTATCTATGAATTAACTACTGCTGGTAATGGTGTAGATGTAGCATGGGTATTGACACGTGTTACTGACTGTGATGAATCTGCTGAAATTGATAGTGCTGCTATTTTTGTTCAACAGGGTTCAACTAAAGCAGATATTGGATATACTCAAACTGCTGATTCTCCTACTATTGGAACTACTGCATTAACTTGGGTACAATTTAATGGTGCTGCAAATATTGTTGCTGGTACTGGTTTGACAAAATCTGGAAATACTATTAATGCTATTGGTGGTAATGGTATTACTGCTAATGCCAATGATTTAGCTGTTGACCTTGATGGTTCAACATTATCTGTTAGTGCTTCTGGTTTGAAATTAGCTGATTTAACTGATACATATATTTTAGTTGGTAATGGCTCTAATGTTGCCACTGGTGTTGCAATGAGTGGTGATGCCACAATTACTAATGCTGGTGTTGTAAGTATTAGTTTATCTGGACATGACGTAACTGAACTTGATGATGTATCTGATGCTGGTTCTGGTATTATTATGAGTTCCGGTGAAAGAAGTAAATTGACTGGTATTGAAGCCCTTGCTGATGTTACTGATGCAACTAATGTAGCTGCTGCTGGTGCCGTTATGGATGGGGATTTCTCATCTAATGGTTTAATGAGACGAACTGGTGCTGGTACATATGATGTTATTACAGATTCTAGTACCAATTGGGATGCCGCATATACCCATGTATCTAATAATGGTTCAGACCACAGTTACATTGATCAAGATGTTACATCTGGTTCTGCACCTACATTTACTGCTGATAATTTTAGTGATGGTGGCTCTAATGCTATTATTACTACCACTCAAGAAACTAACTTTGAATCTGCTTATACGCATGTTAGTAGTAATGGATCAGATCATACTTATATCAATCAAGATGTAACAAGTTCTGCCGCTCCTAGTTTTGCTGGAATTGCATTGACTAGTGATATTACTACAACTGGTGCCGCAATTGATTGGGATTTGAAAGATAATGATGCATCTGCATTATCATTTGATAGTGCTGGTAAAGCAGGGATCATCAATATTATTACCACTGATGGTTCAGAAGGTGTAACAATGTCTGGAACCCTTGCAATGGGAGTTGGAACTTCCGTAAATGAATTTAGTACAGATACTACATTGAGTGGTGATTCAGATGATGCATTGGTAACTGAAAAGGCAATTAAAGCATATGTTGATGCTCAAGTTGCTGGTGCCGATGTTCTTGATAAGACTGTTACTATTGGTGAAACAATGGGAACGGATGCAGAAGAGCACATTATTCCAGTTCGCTATGCTAAGAGTGGTGAAACTGCTGGACGCGTTTATAAAGCAAATAAAGATGATATAGCAAATTGCTATGCCATTGGATTTGTGACATTATCAGAAGAAAAGGCCGCTGGTGAGACTGCTACCATGAATTTTGCTGGTGAATTAGATTTAGGTGCTGATGATTCAGCATTTAATGCCGCTGATATTGGTAAACCTTGTTATGTAAGTGGCTCTGGTGCTTTTAGTGTTACTGCACCTACTACTGCTACCGAAGCCGTTTATCGTCTTGGTATTGTCAAGACTACAACTGCTATCGAGATTATTACACAACTTAATGGTGTTAATTAAGGTTTAATATAGGGGAAGGGAATTAATTTTCCCTTCCTTTTATATATAAATAAAAAAATAAAACCAATGGCTTCAGAATCACAAACAAAAACTTTGCAATTAGTTAGCGGTATTCCGACAATGGTTTCCGTAAGTTATAGGCATGAACAAGATGCGGGTTCAACTAGTTGGGTAATAACACATTCTCTGGGAAAACAATATTGTAATGTACAGGTAATAGATGGTACTGATAATGAAATTATACCTGATGACATATCTTTTGATTCTTCTTCACAACTAACAATTACATTTAGTCAGAATCAAACAGGTAAAGCAATTATAATTATATAAAAGGATTTTATCATGGCAAAAGTTAAAGGAAATTTAGAATTAGATATAGCTAAATTAAGATTATATACATCTTCACCTTCAGTTATAGAAGGTGGATTCCATTATAATACTACCGATAAAAAGTATTATGGTTCAACTGATGGTTCAAATTGGTCACAAATAGGCGGTTCAACTGGTGCCGGTTTCTATAAACATGTACAATCAAGTGGGAGTACTACTTGGAATGTAGCACATAATTTAGGACAGAAATATGTTTCTGTAACAGTTGTTGATAGTTCGGATGATGTTATTCAGCCTGATGATATATCTTATACAGACAATAATAATTTAGTTATAACATTGAGTTCATCTATTACTGGAAATGCAATAATTATAGGTGGAACTGCAACAGATATTGGAAGTTTTTATGAACATACACAAAGTGTTAGTTCTGCAACATGGACAATTACTCATAATTTAGGAAATAAATTTGTTAATATAACTCTTTATGATAGTTCAGATCAAGTAATAGAAGATACTTCAATTACATCTATTACTGCTACAGATGCTAATACAACTACAGTAGTTTTAGGTGGAGCTGATACTGGTACAGCGGTAGTAACAACAACTGGTGGTTTACCTTCAACTAATGACCCAATAAACGTTCAAGCTACTGGAACAGATGTTGCTATACAAGCTACAACTACAGGTTCAGGTAATTTATTGCAATTGGGTTCAAGTGATGTAGTAGTTGATTCAAATGGCATACTATCATTAGCTAACGATACTAATATTGGAGCAACAAAAAAATTATTATTTGATGGATCTTCTGGTACAACTTATATGTTAGAAAGTTCTCCTCATGTATTAGACACATATATTAATTCAGTAAATATTTTGAAATTAAGTGATATTAAAGCCACAATAACAGGTACAGTAATAGCAGAATCACTTAAAGCAAAAGTAGTTGGAACAAGTAACTTAAGTATAACAGCTATAACTACTACTGATTCAAATGATACGCTTAAAATAACAAGTGCTGATGGAACTGCATTGAGTTCAAGTAATATTGGTATTGTTACAATGCAAGATGATTCTGGCTCTATAGAAGAATTTGAAGTAACAAGTGATGTCACAATATTAGTTACCGGTGCTCATTATGGAATAGGTGGAACTGGAAATATAACTGATGCTATACTGCAAGTATTGGCTTTAAATGACGGTGGAACTTTGAAATGGGGTATAGCTTATCAAATTGGTAGACAGATAATAGGATCAACATTAGATTCTACAACCCCTACAGATATTAATTTACCTGAAGAAGTATTAGTTAATTCAGGTTTATCAAATAATTCCACTGCATTAGAAGCATTCTGGTGTAGAGCTAATTTTAATGATACTGGAGACATTTGGTCAATTCAAACGGGAATTGGAGATTTAAATTATGGTAGCTCTAATGGGCAAGTTCAAGATTGGAATCCAACATTTAGTGGTTTTTCATCCGATCCAAATTTAACTCACTCTAAATTTTCACAAGTTGGAGAACTTATTTATGTAGATGTAAAGCATTCTGGTCCAGGTACGAGTAATGCTACTTCATTTTCAATGACTTTACCAATTAAATCTGGGTCTACTAGTTCTACATTTTTAGGTCAAGCTATTGATAATGGTTCAGGACAAACTATCCCAGCTTTAATTCAAACAGCATCTTCTGGATCAACTACTTTAAATATATATAAAGATATGGGTCAATCTTTGTGGACATCTAGTGGAGGTAAAGCAAGTTCATTTAATATTGTATATAAAGCATTATAAAATAGAGATTAAATAAAAAGGATATTATCATGAAAAGATATGGAAACCAAGAAATAATTGATGGATTTATAACAGGAAATGCTATAGGTGCAAATCAACAATTGCGTACTAGTAATTTAGGACTTACATTAGTTGCAGGTAAGTTACAAGCAACAGCATCAGATGGAAGTGCATTAAGTACTGATAATCCAGCTTATATAGTTATACAACATTCTACATCTGGCAAGAATATTACATTAAAATTAACTGATGCAAATAGTTTTTTTGAAGATTCCAATGGAAGTTCAGATATAATTGGAGAAGAATTTGGGACAACATCAAGTGTTGCATGGGGAGAGAATAGGCCTTTTACTATATATGCGGTAAATGGAGATGACACAGATTCTGGATTAGAATTAGCAATAAGTCCAAGACCAAATGCTTTTGTTTCACCTGCTACAGCTAATATTGGTTATCATGGTAACCCCGCTGCAACCCCATCTGATAATAATTTCTTTTTCTTGACTTCAACCAATGTTACATCCACTCATAATGCAAAACCAGCAATAGCTATTGGAACAATACAAATGACTAAAGATGGTTCAGATGATTGGGCAGTGACTTCATTATCTACTTCTGATGGAATAGGTGTTTTTAATTATTTATATGAAACTTGGATAATGCCATTAGGGCAAATGGGCGCATTAGCAAATACTTTTTTAACTTCTACCGGTAATAATGTCCCAACATGGGCAACGCCAGCAAATATTATATATAATTATACTATTAATAGAAATGGTGAAATTTCAGTATCTGCTGATACGCAATCTGCTGGAAATTGTACTGAAGATGGGTCCGCTGGGGGTGATACTATTGCTATTGTCCTTCCATATAAATCTTCAGGATTTTATAATGGATTTCATGGTATTTTATCTGGAAGATTAAGAAGTGATGCTGTAGTTACATTATTATCTATAACATTTCTTCCTAATGTAACATCATTTAATATTGGTAAATTAAGTGGAAATGATTTTGCAAATGTTAGTGAAAATCATTTTGGTGATACTGGAGACGATATTACCGCTCAATTTAAATATAAAGCTTTTTAATAGGAAAAAAGTATGGCAGATAATTCAATTTTTGAAATAGTAACGTTTAAATTAAGAGAATGGTTTCCATCTGTATTAGGATACCATGGAAATAAACTTAAAAAACGTGCAGATTCTTCTACAATAGAACATATTGCAACTGGATCTGTTTATAGCTTATCAACGTCATGGCTGTCAATGTTATGGATATGTCTTCATATACCCTATGGATTATGGATTATACCTTTAATTGGTCAATTAATTATTTGGTTTTTTTACTCTGTATATAGGGAATTAATAGTAGACAGGTATAAAAATAAAGGAAAACCTAAAGGACACATAATAGCACAAATTATTGAAAGAAGTGCTGGATTTGTTATGGCTTTACCCATGACATTAATTACTATTTTAACTGGTATTTTATTATAAAAAATTTTAATCAAATAGAAATAATAAGTATATTATAAAATTATGACTGAAAGTTCAAAAATTACATTAAGATTATTAAATGAAGTTAACTCAATAAATCAATACATAGATAATTTTGAGTTTTTTGCCGGAGAAGACAGAATACTTAAATTTCAGCTATGGCATGAAGCAAATGATGCAGCATATACTATAACTGACACTGATACAGTAAATGTGATATTAAAACAAAAGAATGGATTTAATTTAACTAAATTAGCTGTAATAGACTCACTTAATAAAAGTATTTTATCAGTAAATTTATCTAAAGCTGAAACAGAAATGTTAATAAGTCATGATATATTAGCTGAAATAATTGAATCAGGTAGTACAAGATTAGCAGAACAAAAATCACCTAGCTTGGGTATGGTGTTATTAAGGAAATAAAATGGGACAGACGAAAGTAGAACCAATTCTAACCGTCAAAAAATTTAAAGATAGATATCTTCATGGTGTTAGTTTATTGGATGATGACGGTAATGCGATGTCTGATAATACAATATCAGATAAAATAGATCAAGCCACAGCATATGTACAAAATGAATTAGATCTTTGTATAATTCCAGAAATATTTCAAGCCTCAGATGACACACAAGAAAAAAGAACATATAGATTAAATGATTTCTTTAATTGGAATTATATTAAATTAAATAGATATCCTGTTATTTCAGTTGAATCAGTTAAAATAATGTTTCCATCGGATAATGAATTGATTGAATATCCTGAGTCGTGGTTTAAATTAAATAAAGCCAGCGGCATATTAAGGATGGTACCAGACTCTCATACTGTACCTACTTTATTTCAACATAATTCTTTATATGTACCAGAATTTATATTAAGTAAAAAAATGGTACCTCAAATGATTGAAATTGAGTATACAGCGGGATTTCCACAGGGAGAAATACCAATGGATATCAATGATTTAATTGGGTTGAGAGCGGCAATGGATATCCTAGAAATTATGGGAGATCTAATTATTGGTGCAGGTATTGCAAATCAATCAATAGCAATTGATGGCGTAAGTCAAAATGTAAGTACTACTGCATCTGCTTTGTACGGTGGTTATAGTGCAAGAATAGAAAGATATCAAAAAAGATATGACACCCAATTGAAAGCCGCTAGAAGATACTGGAAAGGTATTACATTTGTATCTATATAAGAGGAATTGATAAAATAAATTATTTAATTATTTTATAAAATCAATATATTAAGAATTATGACAGAAAAGATAAAAAAAGCAATAGTAGAGAATAAGAACGTTATGTCTTTAATTGATACGGATTCACACAATCTATCAAAATTATCTGTATCAGAAAAATATATATGGTATTTGTGGCAAAGAACACGTGGCCTGAAGGCCAATGAATCAGTTGATATCTCATTACCTATAGTTAATTTACATCTTACCAAAGATGATGACGGTATTTATTCAGGATTTGTGACAAAGATAGAACAAGCCTCCGACACAATAGACAAACCCCTACAAATAGAGAAACGAACTATACCAGAGATAGTTAGTATGTTAGAGGTCAAAGAATTTATTGAACCGGTTGCGGTAGAAAATCAAAAAGAAAAAGAAATAAGTGAAAATGTAGATGCAGTTGCTACATTAGTTGCAACCAATGAAACCATAAGTGACAAACCAGTAACCATCAACATAAATATTCAAAAATCAGAACAGGGAGAAAATAAAATGGAACCCAATAAAAGTATTAGAGATGAAATAATTGAATCAATCAAAAAAGCTAAGACATCAATAGATGAAGCTATAGAGGATGTCAAAGGCGAAGAGGAACTTCAAGACACAATAAAGAAACTCCCTCCCGAAAAAAGAGATGACTTTCTTAGGAAATTAAGGGAAAAGAAAAAGAAAGAAGACGCTAAAAAGTGTTACCAAAAAGATGGTAAGCCCAGGATAAGAAGGTCTATTACAAAGGATTTGTCTCAGGCCCTAATCAAATCAGGATATACTACGCAACAAGCAATAGAAGAAGTAAAAAAGTCAAAGAATATCAATGAGCTTATCAGTAAGCTGTCCCCACAACATCAAAAAGAATTCAATCAGAGGATTAATGGTCAAAAAGAATTATCACGACAAATAGAAGACATAAAGAAATCAGTGGAAATGCCTAAAACATTAGATAGTGATGCCGATATAGTAAAGGCTAAACAAGCATTTAGTAAATGTTTAAAGGAATTAGGAAATATAAAGGGTAAAGACAAGGCATCTGCTACAGTTTATGCAATCTTTAAATCTGTGTATGGTGTTGATGGAATGAAGAAGATAAAGAAAAGCATTAAACAGAAAAAAGAGACTAAAACAAAAACAGATAAATCAGTAGCAGTTAAATTAGGAGATGTATTTGCTAAAGAATTTAAATTAATGAAAGCCAAAATAGGTGGTAATCAACCCGAAGAGGTCAAAAAGGCTTTTATAGAAGACCCAATGAAGAAATGGGAAAGATTTGAAAAGAAATAAGTTATTTGATTCTTTATACTCAAATAATCATTTGCTTCATAGTGAGACAAGGACGTATCAGTTGAATAAATTACAGGAAATAAAAAATATAGAGAAGATATTTAAATTAGTTAAAGAATTCTTTGGTGGTGATAGAGTCAAGACCTCGACTTGGATGCAGACAAAAAATCACTTATTAGGTGATGTAGAGCCATGGCAAATGATACTTAGTGGTCGTATAAATAGATTACTAGCATTTGTTGAGAACCAATTAAAGGAAAATGAATTACCCAAAACCGAGGACAATGGAAAGAATAATAATAGTAAGTAATTGTAAAAATATGTAAAGAACTGTAAAAATATGGCTAAACCCTTTAAAAATCTAGTTAATAAAATGAGTACAGAATCAAGGGAGAGAGCACATCAAAAAGCAGATATTCTATTAAAAGAAATAAAAGATAAATTAAAAAAAGAGGATTTAAGAGATAGAGAGCCAGTAAAACTAATAATAGAAGTAATAAATAATTTAATAAAATCAGAAGAGGATAAAGGATAAGATAGTATGAGAGTGACGATGACAAAAAATAATAAAGAGGTTCCACGTAATGTAATTAAGAAAAGATTTGCTAGTGTTAAGTGTTATGATGATTTAATGAATATATTTGAGGAGATGACATTAACATTTAATTTAGATGTAAATGATTATTATAAGTTAAGAAAAAAGTCTAATAAAAGCAATAAGTTAGCAAAGAAATAATATGTGTAATAACTATACACAAGTATACGTAATTATTGACCTTTTTATGTTGTAAAAAAGATGGTAAATGTATATTTTAAGTACTAAAAAAGTGGGATTTCATACATTTTAAGTACTAAAAAAGTGTAAGAAATAAATTGTAGTTATTAATAAAAAGTATGGTAGTTATTAATAAAAAATTAAGTAAGCAAAGAATACATGATATTAAATTTGGTAATGTAGAATTAGATGTAGATAAGATAAATCAACTCATAGAGGATCAGGGAGTTCGTGTAAGAGTATATAGAACAATCCTATGCCCTAATATCAAATCAATAGACGGAGGTCATCACAACATAGACTGTAAGCTTTGTGATGAAGGATTTATAGATAGACAGCCCCAAGACACATGGGCAGTTATTCAGAATCAGGCAATGAAAAGAGAATTAAAAGGAGAGGGTCAATGGGATGACCATGATGCGTATGCTACATTTATATCGGGTATAGAGATACAATACTTTGCTAAAATAGAATTAATGGATTATACAACTACCTTTTATCAGTTAATTCAAAGGCAAGAAGGAGAGATAGATAGATTAAAATACAAGGCAATAAAAGTTAATATATTGATAGATAAAGATAATTTAGAATATTTTGAAGGTTCAGATTTTACATTATCCCCTACAGGCGATATACAGTGGACAGGGGCTAGAAGGCCAAGAAAAGGATTGATTTACACAGTACACTATGATTATCCTATAACGTACAGAGCAATCATGGCCTCAAATATAAATCGGTTTACTAATCAAAAAAGAAAAAGAGATTTTAAAGAGCCAATACATTTACCTCAGCGTTGGCAAATTAAAAGAGATTTTCTTATAGATAGGGTAGATATGGATGATAACCCAATAACCAAAAACAGAGTATTCAATTATCAAGATGGATAAAACAAAAAAACCAACAATTCCAGTAAAGCAATTACTTAGTGATTGTTTAGATGATTTAGGTGAATTAAACAGTATTATAGAATATTGTAAGACCGAAAGAACATTTATATTTGATATGGAAAGAAAGATGAATAAAAATGAAGAGATAACGGATATGGAACATATTATATTGTATAAGATATGGAGAAGACACCTATTTTAAGGGGATAACTATGGAATATATATATGTAATAGCATTAATAATGTCACTATGGAATGCTTATGGAGAATATAAAAAACATGGACTAAGTGCTGGTATGGGTTGGGTATGTTCAGCAATATGGATATTGATTGCATTGAAAAGTATTTTATGAACTTTAAAAAAGAAATACTAGATATAAATGGAGTTAAGGTTGATGCTTTATTTAATACAGATTATTTAGACATTGAAATCAAAGACGGAAAAGTAGTAGATGTACATGCTACTGACAAATTTATAGAAGAAGTAAATAAATACAATATGTTATACGATAATAATAATATAAGTACCAGTAGAAATAAACAAAAAGTAATATAAGTACCGGTAGAAATATGGGGGATGACAATGAAAAAAAAATATGAAAAAATAGAGATGGATTTAACAGATGACGAAATAGAGTTATTTGTAAATAGCGGTTGTTTTAATGTAAAAGTATTTGATGCATGCATTATTGAATTAATATCTACAGATAAACTTAAAGATGTAGTAGATTTATATTCGAAAGAGATTGAAAAAGACATTAAAAGAAAAAGAGTGAGCAATGGAAGATAAATTAAAACAATATGTTTCTGAATATATAGTAAAAGAATTTAATAGACTTAATCTTGATCCTAGTGATAGCCCCAATGAGATGAGAATTAAGATATTGAATAAGATTGCTGATGATGATAACGCTATAAAGGAATTGGCGGATATGACGTTAAATAGGGATGGAGACAATAAATAATGAATTATTGTACTAAGCATAGGCAAATATATAGTGAATACTGTGTATATTGTGGTAAGCCCAATACAGCGGATACCCCCTTAATACCTATTCCAGTACAGCCATATACTGTACCTGAAATTGTTTATAAAAAATATAAACAACCATGTCTATGGGATAGTATGCCGGAAACTCCACCAGGTTCAGGGACTAAGATAGGGCTATTGAATTGTAATTGCCCTAGATGTAGGGCAATGTATACTATAACGTAAAAGTAAATAATTTAAATAATAGATGGAATCAATATAATAGGGGGAAACAATAATGAAGAAAGAATACACATTTAGTCCAGAAAAATTGCAATTAGGTTCAAATGATGATGTAAGGATAGTTAAACATGAAGACGGAGTTATTGTACATGGGGCATTAACTGATTGTGGGAGATTACAGTTGACATCACTATATAAGATGTTGAGGTCTGGACTTGGCTCAGAATTTAATAAAAATATATCATGTAAAGAATTAAGTGGTTTAGTACATCTAATATTTATAGAAGACAAATAAATGTTTTATTTGACACATAAATTGTTTATATGGCGCGATTAATACATAGAGGATAAATAAAATGAGTAATAAAAAAGATATTTTAAATAAATTAGAAGAATTGGAAAAGGGTATGATTATACCGCGTCTAGTAGAAGACCATGAAAAACCTAAGAAAGAGAAAAAAGAGCCTGCAAGTAAACTAGACCCTAAGTACGAGAAAATGCAGGATAAAAAGGTTATGAATCCTAGCGGCAAACAACCTGTATTGAAGGCAGAAGGTGAAAGAGGAGGTAAGGTAATAGGTCATACTAAAACAGGAAAACCAATTTATGGCGATTCAAAAGATGAAAAACCAAAGAGAATGACATTAGATGAAGCCAAAGAAGCATATAAAATACATTTCGGTAGACCACATGATGATAAAAATAGAAAACAGCCTGTATTACCTGATAAAATGTTAATAGGGATGATGGAACACATTAAAAACAACAAAAAAGTCAAAAAATCAATAGATGACGCAATAGGTCAAGAATTGGAACGTTTGCAGAAAGCAGAAGCCCAAGGCCATACTCATTTAGAAGATCCTATGAGTGGTTGGGAACATTTGAATAAATCAAAAAAAATCAAGAAAATAAATACAACCCCAGAAGATATCCCTGCCCCAATAGCAAAGGAAAATAAAGAAGATAAAGAGAAAGATATAGAAAAAGCTAAATCAGATAAGTGGATTAGTCAAAAGATTAAGAAATTAAGAGATGAAGGATATCCTCAGCAACAAGCTATAGCAATTGCACATAGAATGGCTGGCGTAGCCAAAAAGAGTGCTGTAAAGGAATCTCTGTACAATTCAACTAAAGTAAAAGAGAATGTAGTAGAAAAAGCATTACCAGAAAAACCGTCGGAAAAGAAGCCATTGCCCACAGGTGCTAGTAGAACACCACCTAAAGGATATCCAGAGAGTAGGAAAGAATATGCTATCCCCAGTGAATATAAATATCCATTAGATACAGAAAAGCATGTTAGAGCAGCTATTGCATATTTTGGTAAACCAGAAAATCATGGCCAATATTCTAAAGATGAGCAAAAGTCTATTGCTGGTAAAATGATATTAGCGGCCAAAAAATATGGAATAGAAGTATCAGATGAATTTAAATCTAAATTTGGACGTTCAGTAAAAAAATCAATAGATGACCTAATAATAGAAAATGAATTAATCAAAGTAAAAGAGGTAAACATGACAAAACATATAGATAATCCAATGAATGGTTGGGATCATATAAATAAGGCAATACCAAAGGCTCCTAGACCCAAGGCTTTACGTGAAGGCGAAAAGACCAAGGAAATGAAAGATACGGCTAAACAAGCAAAAGAAGGAATGGAAGCACCTATTACTAAATCACTTAAACATGATGATGTCATAGGCCAAGAGCTTGAAGCCTTAGAAAAAAGTGATACACCTAAAGGCTATGAACAACGTATGGCAGAACCCAAGAGAAGTGATATTCAGTTCATTGAAAACCCAGAACGTGGATTTGGCCATGTATTAAAAAGTAATAAAACCGAAGAGTTAAAGAAGAAAGACGTGGAGAAAAAAGATATAGAAGAGAAATAACATATAAAATATGAAAAAGTATAGATTTAGAGTTGCACAGGAATTTGAAGTAGAAGCTGAGAACATAGTCCAGGCCCAAAATAACATTGAAAAGGTCAGAATTACAGGATGTGAATACAGGATATATAAATTAAAAAATAATAAAAAAGCATTAATATGCGATATAAAAAGAATAGGTAAGACAAAGTACAAGGTATTAGATGTCAGTAATTAACATAGACTTAAAATTAGCAGAGTTAGGACAAAATATAGAAAGTGTAGGTACAGAAACACAGAGAACAATACAGACCCTAGTTGATGGTATAGCCTATCAGGCATTTGATAAAGCAATACAGCTAGCTAATCAGAATTTAAGGTCAACACGAGCAGATTACATAGGCGCATTAAATTTTAAGAAATTAGATAATAATATCTATATTATAACCTTAGAAGGTAAACATGCAAATGCTGTAGAAGATGGCTATGATTCATTTGACCAAAAACCAGGACTATTGAATGGGCCTAATGCGAAAATAACAGAGAAAGGAACAAAATTTAATACAATACCATATGGATTTAAACCACAATCAAAGGTTTCTATGTCCCCTAAAATGACTAATATGAGGGACGCCGTAAATGTATTAATTAAAGAAAGAGGGTTGAATAAGATAATAAAGCAGAATGGGAAACCAAGACAAGGGGTTGTGGCACGTATAAAGAATACAGGTATTAAAGATTTAGAGGGCTTGGTTAAGATACAGAAACAATATCAAAGAACAGTACAGAGTACGTATATGACATTTAGAAGAGTAAGTAGCAATAGTGACCCCAGTAAATGGATACACCCAGGATTTAAGGGGGCACATATATTTCCAATGGTAGAAGCCTTTATAGAAAGGGAATTGGATAGGGCATTTGCTCAGATGTTTTAAACCTATTAATTCTGCTTTAAAATTAGAGCGGAGACAATAGATTAATAAAAGCTATGATTTAGATTAATAATGGCTAATACATGGATTAATAAAGGGTAATACATAAAACAATAAAGATTAATAAAAGATTAACGAGGAGGTTAGTATTATGAAAAACGATGAATGGAAAGTTAAATTTTTTAATCCCCATGATTTAGAAGAAGGATTAAATAAATTGGTTAGTAATGGCTGGCATATATGGCCTCAATTGATTCAACAGATGGAAGTAAACAAAGAAATAGCGTTTGTAGTTATCACTTGTAAAATGGAATAAATATGAAAAAACATAAAATATCTATTATAAATATAAGTAAAGACAAGCCATCTACAGGTGCAAATACTAAGATATTACTAGATGGAAAAGAAGTACATGGATTAAAAGAATTTAATTTGAAAATTAAAGCTGGTGGTATGTCAAAAGTAACTATGACTATGTATGCAGATGTAAATATACCAGAATATGTTATTGGAAAGTTAGAGAAAATATAATATGGCTTTTATAATGACAGAACTAGTAACTGAAAGTATTCTTAGAGATGGGTTTACGGATATGGTTGAATCCATTGGCAGAGAGAATGACCAAATAGAGGATATCTTTGCCGAATTAAAAGCCCCTTATCTAAATAATAAATATGGGGAAAAGGAGATAAAGAGAATAAAAGAAATGGTAAAAGATGGTATACGCATAGTGCATGGATATGGGTTGAATGAAGTTGATTTACCACTAATATCAATAAATATAACAAATAATAATGAAATGGAACAATACGCGGGTATGGATGACTTTGCCGATGAAATAGATACTCCTATTGACCAGAGTGTTATTGTAGATACATTTACAGCGGATAGCGGTAACACAAGTACAGGTGTAATCAAAATGAATGCAGCTAACCCAAATCTAGCCCTAGTTAGAGTAGGAAATGTATTTGTCGATGGCGATGGCGCAGAATTTGTTATTACAGGTGGTATATCCAATGAAGTCGGAGACAAGAGAGTGGGTGTAAACCCCACTACATTTGGGGCATTAAATCCTGTGGATTGTCGGATAGTTAGTGCATTGGCCAATGAACGCAGAACAGTAAGGCAAGTACATGACTCAGAAAATGTGTTATTAAGCATAATGAGTAAAGAGCCTTTGATTACTAAATATATCTATACAATGGTGAAATATATATTGGTCACACGTAAATATGATATGGCTTTGAGATGTACGCAATTACCTACATTTGATGGCACAGATTTTCACCGTACTGAATGGATGCCAGATGGAGTATGGGCTAGATTTATTAATTTAAAATTTAAATTAGTGGGTCATAGTTGGAATGCAGAGAAAGTTAATCTTATTGACTCAGTTGGTGGGGCAATTAAAGTGATTAGGGATGAATTCCCTAGAGATGATGAAGAAACTTTAACTGTAAAAACTATACCAGAAGAGGATTGTTAATATGAAAGAATTATTTATAACTGTAGAGGATATTGAAAGGCAAAAACAAGAACTAGAGAAAATGGAAAAAGAATGGGAAAAAGACATAATAATCATTGACATGGTAGAGCCAGATGAAGATAAAGGGTAAATTTACAAAGGAATTCATAGAAGAGTGTAAAAAAGCAATAAGAGAAGCTATTCGGGTACTCAATAGAAGACCTGCTGAGGAAAGCGAAGAAGCCATTGATTATTATTTAGGATTAAAAGAGGAAGAAGAAAAAAAAATAATTAATTTTTTGATATTTGAATATAATAAGATATAACATGGAAACAATATTATTTAAAAGGTATTTTGACAAAATAGATGAAATTGAAAAAAGATATAATACATTATGTTTAAGTATTAAGATTGATGCTGTATCCGATTTAATTACATTATTATCAGATATATTTAATGATTTAAAAGATAATAAGATAAGCAAAGAACAATACCATCAATTATTTAATAAGATAGATATGTTAAAAAAGAAAATGAATAAAGATAGATTTGGTAAGGAAGAGATTAGTATACATTAAATAAAATTATAAAAGGAGTAGACAATGGCTAAAGTAAAAGATTTAAAAAAGAAGAAGAAAAAAAATGAATATGGGGTCAACAATAATGATGTTAATCCATTGTCTTTGAGTGATTTAAAAGTAATCGAAGTCTCTGAACCTAAAAAGGTTAATTTAATGGACTTTGAACAAGCACATAGAATTTATAAAAAGAATAATAAAATATCAGAAAAATGGGATTCAGATGCTCTTAAAGTATTTGCATCTAAAAGAATTAAAAATAAACTTGCAAGTAAAGATGAATGGTTTAAAACATTCTCTAAATATTAATATTAAAGGAGATAAAAAATGTCGATATCAACAAGAGTAAGAAATATTCTAAGAATTGCACTTTGCAATAGACCTGGTGCAAATGAATTTATTAATCAAGTAGACTATACACATAAAATTGTTGCTGCTGGTAGTGTAACTACAGCAGGTGGGGCAGCGGCGGAAGTAATTTCTGTTGAAGGTGTATTATCTACTGATACAGTAATTGCAGTACTTAAAGCAGTTGGTGCTGGCCCTGTAACTATATTAACTGTAGAAGCCGGTACAGATCAAATTACAGTTACTTTTAGCGGTGATCCCAGTAATGATCATGAAGTAAGTTACGAAGTTATAAGAGCAGTTTAATATATTAGTATTTAATACTAAAGGAGATAAAAAATGGCACAAACAGTAAATTTTAATGGCGTAACTCTTAGAATTCCTGGTGCATATTCCTCGCTATCAGTTAAACAAACAGGTGCTAGTCCGTTGGCTGAAACTGGTATAGTAGGAATTATAGGTGAGTCTTTAAAGGGCCCCCCAGGTATTTCAGAGGGTATACAAGAATTTGATAGCTCAACATTAGCAGATTTAATTGAACTCTATGGTTCAGGTGAAATTGTTAAAGCAGCTAAAGCATTAGTAAATGCGTCAAATGATGCACGCGTAACTAATGGTGCAAATCGAATATTAGTCTATAAGACTAATCAATCAACTAAGGCATCGGCTACAATTGCTAGTGCATGGGGAACCATGACCAGTAATAATTGGGGCTCCGAAGAGAATCTCATTAATTATAGAATTGATGAAGATACTGCTGAGGCATGGTTACTCGAGTTTGCAGCAGACCATAATGCAACGCCTAGTGATTTAACACTAAGGATAAATGGTGAAGCCACCGTAACATTGACTGGGGCTAATTGTGATAGTGCAGCTAATACAGTAACAGAAATTAATACAAAATTTAATACTGCATTAGGAACTGTAGCAATTAACTATGCGTCATCCGTTGGTGATAGAATTTCTATTGACTTATTAGCAACTGGTTCAGGTGCAAGTAGAGATGGTATGGGAATTTGTTTGGAATTTGATGAAGACGCAGAATATGATAAAATAGGTGTTTCTTCGGCACAACGCGGAAAAGCAATTTCTACTGGTTCAGATGCAACATCTATTACAGCAGCAGATGCCAAAAGATCATTTGTAGTTAATAGACAAAGCGATGGTCTCACAGAAGACAGCGATACTAATACTGGTGAAATAGGTGGTGATATTCATATGGAAATTGGCTGTAATGCAGCTACTACATGTACACTAACTATTAATGCCACTAATTTAATTGCTGACGCTACTGGAGCCGGAGCCAGTGATTTGAATTTGACATTATCAGATTATGAAACGATAGCTGATTTAGCAGAGTTTATTGATTCTCAAACCGGTTATTCGTGTTCAATTCCTGCTAATATCAATAGTGGACTTTCACCCACAGTTTTGGATAGAGTTACTGCGGTTGGGATATGTGCAACCAAAACCGGAATAAAACCCGGTAAAGTAAAAGCTGATAGTTATTCAGTAAGAAATTACTTTGACAGAAATTCTGCATTAGTAGTTGTAACTGAAACCACATATCTTGGACTTCCTGATGTAACGGCTAAAACTTTTTTAAGTGGCGGTACACGTGGAGCAACTACAACTTCTGATGTAAATGATGGTTTAGTGGCTTTTGAGTCTATTCGTATTAATGAATTAGTTACATTGTTTTCACAAGATGCAAGTGACGATATTGTAGAAGATGCGGATCATACAGATCCTAGTTCTACATATGACATTGAATCAATTCATGTTGCTACAAGAAATCATTGTAAGAATATGAGTAATACTCAAAATAAGAGTGAAAGAAATTGCTATGTAGGTTATAGAGGAACATTTGAAGAATGTAAGACTCAATCTAAAACTATTGCCAGTGAATTTGCATCTATTGTTATACAAGATGCTCAAATATTGAATTCAGTTGGCGAATTAGAATGGGCACAACCTCATATAGCAGCATGTTTAATTGCTGGTATTCAAGCTGGAACTGAAGTTGGAGAGCCTGCTACATATAAGTTTATTTCCGCTAATGGAATTAGACATTTGAAAAAGCAAGGTGTTACCCCTTTAAGTACAGAAGATTTTGACAGTTCATTGATTGGTCATAAAAATCAAGCAATTGATAACGGTATTACGCCTATTGAAGCCCCTAGTTCAGGCGGTATTCGATGTGTGGTTCATAATACTACTTATCAAAAAGATGGTAGTTATGTATTTAATCGTGTTCATGTACTTGAAGCCGCTAATTATGTTGCTTATGACTTAAGAAAATATCTTGAAGATATTTATACTGGCACTAAAGCTAAAACTGGTAGTGCAGAATCAATTAGAAATTCTACAATTGCTAGGATGATGGTGTATCTCGCCGCTGATATTATAGTTGGTGATGATACCAATAATCAACTTGGATATAAAAATTTGGTTGTTACTGTTACTGGCAATACCGCAATCATAGATATTATCATTACACCTGTTCAAGGCATTGATTTTATCTTAGCGCGTATTGAACTTGATAACATTAGACAAACTGCATAAGGAATAAAGGAGAAATAATATGTCACAAGTATTTACGGGAGTACGAGCGGTATTTAAAATCCAAGGAACACCTATTGCTTTTGCTTCTAATTGTAGTTACAATTGGAATCATAATCATCAAGCGGTTGAAGTCTTGGATAAATTAGAGCCTACTGAATATGCTGAAATTGGTTATACAGTAGATTTTAGTTGTACATCATTTAGAGTAGCAGATAAATCCGCTATTCAATTAGGTGTTCAACCTGTACTTGAAGCTATTTTAACACAACCTGAATTAGTTGTTGAATTACAAGATAAAGTTGCAAATAAGACAATTCTAAGAATTACCGGTGTTAAAATGCAAAGCCGAAGTGGTACAGTTGATGCTAGAGGTACTGCAACTGAAACGTGGTCATTTGTTGGTTTAAGAGCCACTGATGAATCCACTGATTAATATACTGTAAAGTATAAAAAATTTAGCTTATCTGCCATATGCAGAAAAAGTATAAGGGGACCCTCTAATATTGGGGTCCCCAGATATTAAAAATAAAAATAATACAAATAGGAGAAATAATAATGGAAAAATTATCACTTCCTTCCATGGAACATAATTTTCATATCTTATCAAAAGGTAATGAAACTGGTCGCCATTATGAAGGTGAATTCACTTACCACAGACCCAATTTACATCAAAAAGCTGAAATAACTAAAATGGCTACTAGACTAGATGGTGATTTAAAGAATTTACCACTTGAAGTTCATATATTCAATGAGATGTGCGCTGTACTTAGCTTATGTGTGGTTAAAGCACCGGAATGGTGGTATGATTCAAATAGTGGTAGAGATTTGTATGATATGAATGTATTAGAAGAGGTTTATAAAGAATGTATGGTTTTTGAACAGGAATGGATTAAAAAGGTATGGGGTAATAAAAATGAGTCTGATAAACCTAAAAAGAATCGCAAGAAATAAGGTTAGAAGAACTGAAGTTAATATTTATGAGTTTGAAGATTATTTAAAAGATTGGTGGTCAGATAAATTTAAGTTACCACCAAATCATCCATTATTATATCAATTGACATTGGAGGAGTTAATTATAATGTATTATAGGGATCAATTTATTAATGATCCAAAAGAATTAGAATTATTTGAAGCTGAGATTAATGAAGTACCAAAAAATTCAGATGAGGCATGGTTTAAGAAGCAAATGGGTAAAGAATATAAAAAAGAATTTGAATATAGTACTCAGTTTAAAGACGAACATAAAAAGGGAAAATTACCTGAAAAGGTAGAAGCAGAAGAATTTGATGATTTATACACATTTGGGGGTAATCAAGTAAATGCCAAATAATATTATAAAAATTGATGCCGATTTTAAAAGTGTAACTAAAGGATTTGATGACTTAGTTAATACCGTAAAAGGATTAGGTAAACAGAAATTTGGAATTAACATTGACGATAAGACTCTAAAAGCGTTCGGGTCTAATATGCAGAAGACCTATAAAGATTTAGGTCGCCACAATAAAGAATTAAGTAAAGACATTAATTCTTTAGTTGCGGGTATGTCTAAAATGACAGATGAAAAAAAGATATCAGCAGCTACTAGAAGATTATCAGATATGAGTAGGCAGTTAAAAGAGGGAAAAAATGAGGCAGAGAAATTAGCAAGAAATTTAAGTTCTATAGGAGTCCCTGCTGGTGGCAGAGTTGGGGGTGTACCAAGAGCGGGTGGAATGGCTGGTATTTTTGGTCGCGGCGGCGGAGGAATATCTTTGTTAATGAGAGGAGGGATATATGGTGCCGCTCTTGCCGGTATTGCTGGTATTGGAACTATGATAGCAGGTCCAGCTATGAGAGCCGCTGAGTCAAGGTTAAGATTAAGAGGTTTAGGATTAAGAGCAGAACAATTAGGTCAAATAACAACTACTGGTGCACAATTTGGTTTTACACCTGAAGAAACAAGAGGTCAAGCCATCCAAATGATGAGGGGAGTTGGTGGAATAGGTGGATTAGGATTCGCTCAATTATTAAGTAGAGGTACTGGTATAGGCGCAGAAGAGATTACGGGTATGATGAGTAATTTAAGACAAGCTGGTATGCGCGGAAGAGAGGGTGCAAGATTTCTGAAAGATGTATTTACAGAAGCAGTTGCGGCCGGATTTGATAGTTCAAGGGCAGCCGATGTAATGACATCAGTAGCCCAATATACGGCAGAGATGGCTCAAAAAGGTGTATCTAATGCCAGTACAATAAATTCGTTAATAACTGATTTAATGGGTACTTCTGATTATTTTAGACAAAATGTTGGTAGATCAATGGGGGCATTAAGGGGAATGGATGCTATGTTTCAGTCGGCTAATCCATTTGCTTTATATGTTACTCAAAGAATGGCGCAACAACGTCAACAAAGTCTAAGTACAGGTGGACTCTTATTTGAAACTCAAAAATCATTTGCTGAAATGGGACCAAATGAGGCCAAAGAAAGATTACAAGAAACAGTAAGAGCTGCGGTTCAAGCTGCAACAGGAGGTATGAATATTGTACCTGGTGGAGGTGTTCGTCAATTAACTGAAGCACAAAAAGAAGCGGCAGCAGGTATTGCGCGAAGACAAGGCCTACTGCAAGGTAATGTAACAGGAATTAGAGAATTAATAAATGCTGTATTAGCCGGTGACCAGGAAAGAATTGCTAAAGGTGTAGAAGCACAAGTTGATTTAGAAAAAAATACTGTGGATGTATTAAAAAGTCAAGAGAATTACCTTAAACAAATATCTGCGTCATGGGACTGGTTTAAAGAGGCGTGGAGTACATCTATATTGGGTATGGGAAAACAATATTCTGATTTCACTAAATCTATAGGAGACAGTATATTGGGTTGGTTTGGATTTGGTCCAGATAAAAGAACAATAGCTCAAGATGTTGGATTAGTAGGTGGCGGGGCCCCGCAGGTTATACAGGAATTTTTTAAAACACCTTCATTGGGTAAAGGTATATCAGCAATACAGCAAAGTAGATTGAATGTTGTAGAACCAATGATAGATCAAGCATCTAAAGCGTATGGTGTACCATCTCATATACTAAAAGGTGTGATGCTACAAGAAAGTGGATTTGATCCATTGGCAATGAGCCCAACTGGTGCTACAGGATTAGGACAGGCAACACAAGGTACTTGGAATGCAATTAATCCTGATACAGGAAAACCTTTTGGTGAAGGTAAAGTAAGTGGTGCTTTAGGTACATTTAGAACAGGGCAAGATCCTAGAAGAGACCCGCAAAAGAATATTAATTTTACAGCCAATTATTTAAAACATTTAAAAAATAAGCATGGCACTTGGCATGCAGCGGTTAAAAGATATATAAGTCCAGCCGATGTTGGTTGGCATGACGTTAATATTATGAGTGCGGCAAAGATGTTTGAACAATCAGAGAAAATACAGGTTCAACAACAAAAGGCAATACAAGGACTTAGTCCACAAATGCAACAAATGATTTTCGCAAATCCTGATGCAACAGTTTCAGTTGGTGGAGTTGGAGGCGGACAAATATCAGAAATAATGAAATTCTTAACTGAAAAGAGAGCTAATACGCCGGTTATACCTCAAGAGGGAAATACCAATTTATATGGTCACGATATTAACATAAATCCAGGTGGTAAATAAAATATAAATGTCAATTATAACAAGTACACATACTAGATGCGTGGCAAAGTTTTTTCCATTTCAAGGTGATACTGGAATGTCATCTAAAGAGCTTACTGAAGATGATGCTATTGTAGAATGTTCAATAGGTAAAGACTTAGCTATGCCCTCATCTTCATTTCAATTGACGTTGAAACAGACTAAGGATTTTACTAAAATATTAAAACCAGGAGATTGGGTTGCAATATATTTAGGAAGTGTAGAAGAGTTAGATACAAATTCTCATGATGGATTAAAAGAAATTGGAATTATAGATAGGGTGGCGTTATCTGAAGTTACATTAGAAAGTGGCGTTATAGTAAGGAATTATATAGTATATGGAAGTGGATTTGGTAAATTATTTGAACGTAATATGATTTATTTTAGTCCATATGTACTGTCTCAAATAAATAAGTTTATATCAAGACAAGCTAGGTATAAAAAAACAGGAACACCAAAAGATTTTGTAGAATTCTATTTAGATGTATTTGCAGGTAATGCCTTAAAGCAAGATGTTGGGGAAAATTTATTTCAAATGTTAGTACCTCCAGCACTATATACTTTTACTAAAGGAAAAACCAGAGAAAAGGGTTCAGATGTAGCTTATATAGATATTATTGAACAAAATTTTGATGAAGATACCGCAGATGGATATTCTCCATTTAGAGATATTATAACATCTAATAGTGGTTCGCTATGGAATACAATGATGCAAGCCTCAAATGAATCTATAAATGAATTATATACTGATATTAG
>Ga0180438_10003083_pt1 | contig 25791 bp, 24 predicted proteins | sample SS_ome_12_FD_132455 | JGI IMG/M metagenome (GOLD analysis project Ga0180438, IMG submission 132455) | Hypersaline lake sediment archaeal communities from the Salton Sea, California, USA - SS_3_D_2 metaG | ecosystem: Environmental > Aquatic > Non-marine Saline and Alkaline > Hypersaline >... | reverse complement strand
GCGTTCACCGTTGCGAATACGGGGCCGACCCAGCTTTTCGTGAATGTGACGAGTCGCGGTGTGCCGGAGGCCGCCAGCCGAGAGCCAATCCGCGAGGGCATAGCGGTATCCCGGCTGTTCTACACGAGTCGCGGACAAGAATACGCCGAGACGACGTATCACCAAGGGGAAAGCTACGTAATCGAATTGGCCATTGCCTGCGAGCGAGACATCGAGAACGCGGTTGTCGTCGACTTGCTGCCGGCCGGGTTCGAGATCGAGAATCCGCGGCTGCAACTCGACGTCATCCCTGTCAAGGCCGATGACCACGTTGTGTCGCCGACATATCTGGATGTCCGAGACGACCGACTCTTGCTGGCGTTCGACACGCTCGGGAAAGGCGAGCACCGGTTCTTTTACGTGGTGCGCGCGGTCACGCCGGGGGTCTATCAGTATCCGGCCGTCGAAGCGGAATGCATGTACGACGCGAAGCTGCGCGGTGCCTCCGCCGTATCGGCAATCAGAGTAGAGTAAGGCAATGAAATTGTTAAGAGCTTGTTACTTTCTTTTTAGAAAAAAAGAAAGTAACCAAAGAAAGACCAAGGGCGCTCACGCGCGGCGCCGCTCGATAGCATTACGGCAAAATCTCGGTTTTCTTTGGAAAGGGTTCATCCGCGTCATTGCGAGGAGTCTTCGACGAAGCAATCTCCTTGAGGCACACCGAGTCGCCGCGAGAAAGGAACGAGATTGCCGCGTCGCTCGAAGACTCGCTTCTCGCAATGACGGCGCTGGAACGCGTCAGCCTAAGGTAATCCTAGACCTCACAGGAGGCTGCAACAGCAGTAGAACGTCGCAAGTTGCGAGGAAGTTGCGGCGTCAGACTCCAGTAGTAGCCCTTCTCTTGTTTGCCGTTTCCCTCGCCGTTTTGTATTGGCCGATGGACGTTTCGCTGTACTTGGCGACGGCGCCTTCCGGCCTGATGCTCGATCGTTCCGGACGCCTCATGTGCGCGTTCCTAAACGATGCGGAACAGTGGTGTTTCCCGCAAGAACTTGAGCAGGTCAGTCCATACCTTGTCCAGGCGACGATTGCGGCCGAAGATCAACGGTTCTATTCGCATCCCGGCGTGGATCCGATAGCCGTGCTGCGCGCTGCCGCGCAGAACGTGTTGGGCGGACGCGTCGTATCCGGGGCGTCAACGCTTACGATGCAAGTGGTCAAGCAGGCGGACGATACGCCGCGCACCTTGCGCGGGAAAGCCAAACAGGCAATCCAAGCGCTCCGTTTGGAGCGGTGCGTCGGGAAAGAGGACATTCTGCAGGAATATCTGAATACGGCCCCGTACGGCCTCAACCTGGTGGGCTGCGAAGCGGCGGCACACAGATATTTCGGGAAGCCCGCGCTCGAGCTGACGTTGCCGGAGGCGGCGCTGCTGGCGGGACTGCCCAAGGCGCCGACGAAATTCATGCCGCTCGAGCACCCGAAACGCGCCCGCGAACGCAGAAACCACGTGCTTCGACGAATGCGCGATGAAGGCTATATTGACGAGAATACGTATCGCCGTGCAGAAGCGGCCCCGCTCGGCGCCGAGTGGCACGCGTTTCCCATGCGGTCGCCGCATCTGGCCATGTCTCTGCGTCAAAACGAAGACGCCCCCGCCGTTTGTCAGCGCCCCAGTGTAATTCGCTTGACGCTTGACGCAGAAATCCAGGCGACGGCCGAGCAGCTTACGCGTCGGTGGCTGAACCGGTTTCAAGGCGAAGTGACGAACGCGGCGCTTATCGCGGTGGACGCCGCAGACGCGTCGGTGCTGGCCAGCGTGGGCTCGGCGGACTTTTTCAACACGCCTGGCGGCGGCCAGTTCGACGCCTGTCGCGCGTTGCGGGCGCCGGGCTCCACACTCAAGCCGTTCACGTATGCACTGGCCATCGAGAAGAATCGGTTATACGCCTCGGAGATGCTGTTTGACGGCTCGCTGGACTACGGCCTCTACGTTCCCGAGAACTATGACGGCTGTTACCATGGGTTGGTGTCCGCGTCCGAAGCATTGCAGCGTTCGCTGAATGTGCCGGCCGTGACCGTGCTCGAGCGGCTCGGCTATAACGAACTGGGCTCGTTCCTGGCGGCACTCGGCATATCCACCTTAAGCCGTGCTCCGGAGTACTATGGCCTGGGTCTGACGTTGGGCAATTGCGAGATGACGCTCGACGAGCTTGCCGCCGCGTATTGCACGCTCGCCAATCTAGGCGATTACCGTCCGCTTAGGTTTGTGGCGGGGGCGGCGGCGGTTGAGCCGACGCGGCGTCTCTCGAGGGGAACGTGCGCGGCGCTGTACGCCATGCTCGAGCAGCCGTTGCCGGCCGAGTTCCGGCACCAAGCGGTTCATGCAACTGCGGCATTGCCACGCGTGTGCTGGAAGACGGGCACATCTACGCGCCATCGGGACGCCTGGGCGTTCGTATTCAACCGGCACTACGTTGTCGGCGTTTGGCTCGGCAACAACGACGCGACGCCCTCGAACCGACTTTTCGGCGCCCGGGCCGCGTTGCCGTTGGCGGCGCGCATGTTCCGACTGCTGCCTCCGAAGGCCTCGCCGGCGTGGCCGATCGAGGACGCGGCGCTCCGTGAAGCGGCCGTCTGTGCCGTCACGGGGCTGCCCGCCTCGCGGTGGTGTCCTCACACCCGAGCCGAGCGGGTCCCAAACAATCAGTATCTGAATCGTACTTGCGACGTGCACTATCCGGCTCGCCATGGAAAGACCGTCGCCGAACGGTGGCCGGGCGCGGCACGGCAATGGGACCTTGCCAAGATTCTTTCCCCTATCCCGGCCGCGGCCAGCGCTGGCGTGCAAAACACCCGCCGAACGGAAGCGCTCGAGATCACGGCGCCGTCCGATCAAGCCGAGTACGTGTTGACCGGCGAGGCCAACGGCGACCGGCTCACGCTGCACGCGTCTCTCGACAATCAAACCCAACTTCATTGGTATGCTGACGGACGCTATCTTGGTTCCTCCAAGCCGCAGCGCCCCGTCCTCCTCGACCTGACGTTTGGCGAGCACACTTTGGCCTGCATGACGACCGACGGTTCAATCGACACCGTCGCCTTTGCGGTCATTCGTGCGGACGGCCCCGCCCAATTCGTGGACTGAACACAACGGGAAAACGAGCCATCGTGCGGGCTCGCGCCATGAACTGGCGTCAGGTGTATGCGCGGGTTAGGCAATCATTGGTCTTCGATTCCTGCTTCCTATCAATATACCCGGCGCAAACCGATACTTTACGTGCCGTAAATAGCTCACGTATAAATCGCTATGTGACATAGTGTCCTCTTCGTAGCTTGCCTGGAGAAGACGAAGCCGGAAAATAGAAGTAATCAGCGCATTTGCATAATGTCACGCCTCAGCAGAACCGGAAGGCGCGTCCGCTCGCCCTTCGGAGTATGCTTGATGCGATTGTTCGGCTCCCCCCTTCTTCCCCGAATCATCGATGAATAGGTCAGGCCGGAGAAACCGAACGATTCTCTCAAACTGCTCTACGTCTGCTGCAGACGGATTCCGGATCGTTTCGGCAAGATTCAGAGAGAGCGGATACTGGGATGCGGTGTCCCAGACATACTCAAAATGACCCTCAAGTTGTTCGTATAGCCGAGTGCCTTTGAGTGCTTCAATAACTGGGACTTTGCCAGATGCCCTTCCGCCCGTTCCGAATTGGTACTCCTCAATAAAGACAACATCGCTTGTGAGAATGAGGAAGCAAGACGGCATGACCTTGTAAAGACGTGTGCGGACTTTGGAGCCGGAATCGCCCCACTCGACAAGTGTGTCACACGACCGCGTCACATCCTGGAAGAGGCGAGTCTCCTTGTACCGGTCAAAGGTGCTATGCTGCGGATCCTCCCGCAAGCCTCGAGAGACCGCCTGTTCGCACCACGGATGGAGCAAAAGGAATCTCAACTCGTTCTCTTGCGAAAGAGACCTTATGATGTGGTAGTCGAACCCCTCGTCTCCCTGTCCCTCATGCAAGAACTCCCTTGCTGCGACTGCGAGGACACGAACCGGGTCACGGCTCTTGCGCATCTCAACCATCAGCTTGTCCCTAAAACTGTCGTCGTGGCGTGATTTGAACACGTTGCTGATGCCGGCATCGAAACACGAAGTCAAGATGGAGAAACGGTCATCGACCTTTCGACTGATGTTTTTCCCTGCCTGTCGCTCGGCAAAGTACGAGACCCAGATACCCGCGACGCCCAGGACCAGGAGGCCTGAGCTGATCCCGAAGAGCAGTTCTCGAAGTGTCGTTCCGCTCACCCGGCACGCGATCATCCATATCATCGCAGCAAAGAAGGCGAGTGCAAAAGTGGCGACTAGACGAATCAAAATTTCGCGTGTCTTCCCATCTTTATCAATCTGCATTGCTACCTCTTCGTTGAACCAATTAAGCGTTTTTGGGGCGTGTAGCCGCCGTATTCCCGTAATCCATATGATGTCAATGGTTTAACAACAATGTTACCGGAAGTCGCCGTAATATGGCGTAATATATGGATTCCGCATAACGCGCGTCATAGCGATCATCGCTTTCTTCTTCACCGGGTGTCCATGGGGGCTTTTCGCGCCCTTGCCGCCTCGATTCAGGACATGGGTGCAAATCGCGGTGGTTGGCACGTCGTTGTGGCCGTGCAGTTTTTGCACCGTGCGGATGCCATAACCGCTTTCGAGCAAGTGCGTAGCAAAGTTACGGCGGAGCGTGTGACAGGTTGCCCGTGTGGTAAAGTCCGACTTGCCAACGGCCCGCTTGAACGTTCTCTGGAAGATGGATTCCAATTCTGTGAGCAGCTCTTGCCTATCTCCCAAATCTCTCCGTCCCGGTCTGCTTAGCGACATCATAGCTGGCTTTCGGGCGGTAGTCAAGCGTAGCGGCCCTCTGCGGCACTAACATTGGTGTTGATGCTTAAAAGCAAACCTACCATGCTCTCCGCACGACGGGCTTTGCTCAATCTGAGAACCTGCTTTGATTTCTGCGAGAATCCTACGAATCGCCAATGTTTATAGAGGTTACAACTTTCGTGGCCCAATTGCGGTAATTGAGTCTGCCTTATCCCTTGTCCGCCGCGGCCCTACGATGATGAAACGATCGAGTTCCCAAAAGTACCGCTTCCGCGCTTCCGTTGCGCGCAGACCCGGGGAAGAAGCGTAAAGGATGTAATCGGGCCAAAGTGTAAACCATGTGCCCGGGTCTACACGCGATTGGCCCCGTTCGGGGGCTTTCCCGTACCGCACGCGTCGTGAGACCTCCAGCCCGAATCTCCATCATCTTGAAAATGTTTTGCATTTGGCCTGCCTTCCGCTGTTGCGTTGCGCGCGCTCCTAGGCAGTGATATGATGCGGCGGTCGGTTCAGCACGATCTTGGGGAGTACCGACCAAGGGTTGGCGGAAATGATTGTATGGTTTGATTACGGCCAGGCACGAGGGTAGCGTTCCGCCATGAAACTCCTTTGCCTGTGCAGCGCGCTCGACCTGAAGTTCCGTTACGGATGCACGCCGGCGTGGTGGCAGTTCTTCAAGGGACTGCACGAGCTCGGCCACGACGTTATCGCGGTTCCCTATCAAGGCGCGGCCATTGAATCGCCTTGGTGGCGCGTATACCGAAATCCGTGTCAGTGGGAGGGGGCCGGGTTTGCAGCGGCAAAGCGGCTGTTCGCGCGCAAGGCAACATCGCTCTCGGCAGGCGGGGGCGCTAGCCGAAAACTGGTCGAGACCTGGATACGGCCACGCTGGGAGAAACACATCGCCTCGATCCTCGAGGCCGAAAGGGACGTCGCGGCGGTGATTATCTTCACCATTCCGGTGAATCATCTCACGGGTGTTCCGCAACGTCTCAGAGGGCGCTTTAACGTGCCGTTTTTTTACTACGACGGCGACGTACCGGCGAGCTTACCCCGATTCAGCGGGTATGCGTCGGGTTTCCGGATCTACGAAGAAGCAGATCTCAGCGAATATGACGGGGTCTTGTGCAACTCGGAAGGGGGCGCCGATGACCTCGTACAAATGGGCGCTAAGCGCGTCGAAGTCGTCCATTGGGGGGTGGATCCCGATTTGTATACGCCGCTCGAGATCGAGCAAGACCGCGACGTGTTCTGTTACGGTTTTGGCGCGGAGTACCGTGCGCCTTGGCTCGAGGCCATGGTAGTCGAGCCGAGCCGGATCCTCGAGGACTGCCGTTTCGCGGTAGGCGGACGCCGTTTCAAGGCGGACTTGGGACGTGCGGAATGCGTGGGTGACGTGCCGTTCAACGCTTTCAGGCAAGCTTGCTGCCGCAGCCGCATCAATCTCAACATAACGCGGCAGGCCCACGCATCCGTGTTCGCCTCGTCGTCGATGCGGCCGTTCGAACTTGCTGCGATGGGCTGCTGCGTCGTCAGCAACCCGTACAACGGTATCGAGACCTGGTTCGACCTCGAACGCGACGTGCTGGTCGTCAATTCGGTCGGCGAAGCCGTCGCCGCGTACCGGCGTCTGCTCGGCGATGAGGCGGCCCGGCGCGCCATGGGGGAATCGGCGCGCCAGCGCGTCCTCGATTGTCATACGCACCGCCATCGCGCCGCTCAGATTGCCCAGTTCGTCGCATAGCCGGGGTCATGAGGACGTGGCGCGATCGTTGTTGCCCATCTGCGTTTCGAGCACGGCAATAACGTCTTTGAACGTCTCGCGGTTCTTGTCGGACAGTTCGGCAAGCGTCTTGTGCGCCTCGAGCACCATGCGAAGCGTATCTCGCTCGGATACGGTCATCGGGGGCAGTTCTTCGAGATTGGCGTCGAGATCCCGGGGCTCATGGATCACCGTGAAAAGGCAGTCCAGCCCCATCGTGTGCAAAAGGGCCGTTATATCTTGCCGCGTCGAGATCACGGTAGGCTGCCGGTTGAACGCTTCCCGCATGAACGCGCCGATCTGCGCCAGCAAACCGAGATTCATGCTGTCAATACAGGTCAACTCGGTGAGATCGATGACGACACTGTCGAAATCGCGCGCTTCCATGAGCTTGTTGACGTATTCGTTGAGCGCTGCGCTGACCTTATAGGATACCTCGGCGGTTTTTCTGACCTCGCCCACGAGTTTGAACACGTACAGACGATCTTGCCTAGCGACCAGTATTCTCCCGCGCTCCATGTCCCCCGTGCCCTTGACAAGCGGCTACTGCGCTTTTGCGGTCATGTCCTGCGCTTTTGTATGAATGTGGGATGGACCCCGCGAATATCTTGTCGATCTTGCTGAGCGGCGTGTATTTTCCTAAGCGCTTCGGCGAACTCGAGATCCATCGCCCGTAAACACGACTCGCACAACCGTTTTTTCCGGCTGATGGCCGGCGCCCCGCATCGGCCGCAGATGGGCGGGTCGGCGAGCAGCGTGGTCGAGAAACGGTCTTCGTTGAGCATCCGGAGCACGCATTTTGGCTCGACGCCGGCAATCTCCGCCACCTGGTCAAAGGTGAGATCGGGCTCGTAGCATAAGGCGTCACGAACCTTTTCGTAGTCGGCGTCCTCCGCGTCTTGGCACTTGGGACAGACGGATGAACGGATTTTGCGATACAATCCACCGCAACGGGCGCAGTTGGCAAGTGACAATTCCATCAGAGTCTCGGTTGTGCGTTCCTTGGGCCAAACGCCGACGTGCCCATAATCATCCCCCTCACATGGGCAACGTGTCTTGCATCCACAATAATCCAAACCGGCCCTCGCCGTCAACGCCGGGCAGCCGCCGTAATCGCGGGGTGACCATGAACGAGAAGCAGGGACAGACCCGTCTCGCTCCGCCGCTTGAGGTCCGCCGCAGGCGGACTCGCTTGCGTCAGTCCCTGCTTCTCGTTCATGCTTACCCGGCGATTACAGAGCCGGTGATCTGAGGCGGAATAGTCGTTTACAATAGGGCCGCTATTGAGCGTCAGTAGGCCTCTGTAAACTCGATTAAGATGAGGAGGCTGGTTTGTCTGGCCGCAGGAAAACGAATGGTGCCGAGCCGGTTTTCTCGATATGGGAAGTGGCGGCGCTCGGCGTGGCCGTGTGTTCTTCTCTGGGGCTCGGCTTCGCCAATCTTGGCGCACCGAGCCTGTGGCACGACGAACTGGTGCACGTCTTCGTGGGTAAACGCATCGCGGAGACGGGGCGGCCTGAGTTGCCCAGCGGTCAATTCTATGCCAGCGGGACAATGTTCAACTATGTGCTCGCCGGCGTGATCGCGGCTCTGGGCGATTCGGAAGCCGTGGTACGCGCGCCCGCCGTGGTCTTCGGGGCGGCAAGCGTAGTGTTGACGTTCTTTGTGATTCGGCGGCTTTTGGGGCGCGGTACGGCTATTGTGGCGGCGTTTTCTCTGGCGCTGTCGCCATGGGCCGTGGCCTGGGCGCGCCAGGCCCGCTACTACACCTTGCAGCAGGCAGCCTACCTTGTTGCCATGTGGATCGTATGGCGTGTGTTTTCCGTCGAAGATCCAAAGCGGCGCGTCGTGTTTGCCGTTGCTGCGTTCGCCACGTATGTACTTGGCCTCTTGTGCGGTTTCCAGTCGATTCTTTTCGTTGCGCCGGTTGCGGCGTACGGATTCTTGATGGCTTTGCATACGAAGCGGTGGCGCTCTCATTGGACGGGATTGGCCTGTGGGGCTGTGATAGCCGGCGCAGCGACCCTGTTGTTTTACCGGCTGGGGCTCCCGCAAGTGGATATCAAGGCCATGTTCGATCGCGGGGGACTCGGCGGCCAATTCACGGAAGTAACCCGACAAGTGCGGGGTTTTTACCTGGTCTGGTTGCACCAGAACCTTAGCGCGGGCTTCTTCTACTTGGCCTTGCTCGGATTTGTGATAATGGTGCTGAAGGAAAGAGGGAGAGGCATATTCGTGGTGTTGAGTTTCTGGGCGCCGCTCTTGGCCCTGACGTTTCTTTACGGGTACCGACGTCCGCGGTTCATGTATTTCGCGTTTCCGTTCTGGGTGGCCGGATTCTCCTATGGCCTGGTTCAATTGGGAATCGCAGTCAGTCGCGCACGACGTTCGTGGCTGCACGGTTGCCTGGCCGTGATAATCCTCGTTTTCGGCGGGCGTTTGGCGCTCTCGACCTATCATCTGTTGGGCGACTCGATCAAGACGGCAAGCGGCGCCGACGTGACACTCGCGCGGAGAATTCCCCAGTGGCGCGCGCCGTGCCGTTACGTCGGCGAACACCTGGACAGTGAGACCGCCGTGCTTTCGACCACGTACCTTCCGGCGCTTTATTACGTTGGCCGTGTGGATGACTGGTTCCCGAGCCGATTGTTCCAGAACGAATATTGGGAGATTGGCATGCCCGGCCTGCGAACCGTAGAAGAATTGGAGGTTTTCATGCGAGAACGCCCGAGGGGATACTTCTTAGCGGAGCAACAGCGGCTTGCATTCTGGGCCCGGTACTGTCCTGAGGAACGCGCCCGGCTCGACGGCCGCATGACGCGGGTGGACGAAGCGTGCAGCGGCGATGTGGCCGTGTTCTCCTGGGGTATGTGACGTAACTGGGTCTCGGGAAGTAAGTGCATGATGCAAGACCCTGTCAAAGAGGCCGTGGCTAAGGCGCCGCGTCGTGCCCGCTGGCGCTGCAACCGGTATCTGTGGCTCGTCGGCGTGGCGCTGTACCTTGGCGTCGTGTGGCTTCTGGGCGTGGGAAAGTTGCGGGATGCCGTCGTCACCGTCAACGTAAAGCTGATTCTGGCGCTCATGGCCGTCGAGGCCGTCGCCGAGTGGCTGCGCGCGGGCAAGTGGCGTTTCGCGCTTGGCGCAGGCAGCAACGGCGTCGGCCTGTTCTTCTTGTCCAAAGCCACGGGGTATTGGACGCCCGGCCGCGTGGGCGAACTGTCGCCGCTGCTGATTCGGCGCCACAGGACGCCCAAGGTCGGCGCCTGGATCATTGTGGATCGGGTTCTCGAGACGGGCGCTACACTTGTGCTCGGGGTCGTGGGACTAATTCTCCTGCGTATCCCGGGGAAAACAACCTTCTTGCTTGTGGCTGTCGCAACGGTCGCCTTGCTCGCCGGTGCAGCGTATGTGCTCACGAAACGGGGTCTGTTCGAGTGGGTGGCCGAGCGCGTCCGCAGGGCGCCATTGCTCTCTCGAGCCGCCGCGTTCCTTGCGGCGATAAGTGACGAGATAAAGGCCCTGCGCCGTAAGCTGCCGTTGGCGTCCGGCGTGACGGTCGCAGCGACGTGTCTTGACCTGTGGGCCACCGTGCTCCTCTATCAAAGCTTCGGGCACGATAGCGTCACATTCGCGCTCGCCGCGGCGGTATATTGCGTCCACGGCATTACAGGCGCCATCCCGTTTACACCCAATGCGACGGGTCTCCCATACGCCGCCGCTGCGGCCCTCTTGATTCACGTTGCAGATATCCCCATCGAGACGGTCGTAACCGCCATGACCCTGCAGCTTGCCGCGTTGAACCTCGTGTTTTGGGCCAATTTCGGCCTCGGCGCGTGGGACTTGAGGAAACATCGCGGATAAGTTGACCAGAACGGATTCGGGACTGGAAAGTACACCCTGAAATTGAAGAAGCGGGAATCCCAACCCGAAACACACATTTTTCACTAGGTAGTCGTCGGCAGATTCAAGGAGCAAGAGGCCGCAACAATCAGAGACTGCTCTGGTCTCGTTGCAGCCAACGCCGAACGAACTTTCGGAGGGAGGTACGAAGAATCAAGGCAACGACGACGAGGCATGCTGTGATAGCCAAAATGCCCGCCAGGGATAGCTTCTGCGGCAGCGGTAGACTGAGCGGTCTGTCCGATACAACTAAAGCAACATTTTGATAACGGATGGACTCCGCCAGCGCCGCAACTTCCTGAGACGTACGGCGCTCAGACGTGTCCTTCACGGCGGGCGGATCCAGGACATAAAACGTGTCTTTGTGCTTGACAAGTGCAAGGTAATGTCCCTGCCGAATCGGGGCCTCGTCTTCACCATCGCCGTTACATGAGGCGGCATGTAGAACGGCCACTGCCGACTCGAAGGTCTTGTGCAAATCCACAAGGCTTATACTTAGCGGATACACCTCGAGCCCCTCGTTCTCGAGATAGTCCCTTATGCCTAAGAGCGAGGTACTCCCACCGGCATTGCCGGCATCCAGGGCTTGCTCGATGTCCTCAAGCGGCGGCGTTCGCTTCCCGAACAGTTCCAGAATGAAGTGCGTGGCGCCTGCCCCACACGAGGGCGGTACGATGGTGGTGTCTGGGTAAATCTCCGCGAGTTCGTGCAGGTGGTCCATTAGGACCGGCTCCGACGGGCAGATGCAAGGAGTACTATTGCTATGGCTGCAACAACCAACGCAGAATAGACGAGAACTTTCCCGGTTCGCGTTGTCTCGCGCACAACTGTCAACGGAGCGGATGTCTTTTCTTCCGCTAGAGCGACACTTGATGGCAACGGGGCCGCCGCTACCTCGACCGGTTCCAGTTCGGCCACAGAGTGCCTTACGATATCTGCCAGTTCACTCGTCGCGGCCCCCATGTTCTTTCCGACGACGAACCACGTGTCCACAAGCATGTCTACAACAAGCGTACCTTCGGGAAACAGTATTCTGAAGTCCTCGTCGCTGAGAATAGGATTGAGGCAAACGGTTTCGGGATCCATCTCGATGGTTTGGATCGCGCGCTCCTCGGCGCCCCCCCTCGAGTATTTTCGGAGCGCAAACTCAGTTTCATCGATCTTGCCGGACTCGAGTTCCTCGATCCAGGCGCTCTTCAAGGCCTTGTCGATGCGCAGTGTGGTCCGCTTCAAGCGCAAAGGAAAGTCAATCCCATTGATGACTACATAGTCGGAGAACTCCCGGATCTGTTTGGGCCGGAAAAGGTCAAGCAGTCCCACCCCGCGTTCACGAATCACTTTCTCCGCGAGGGACTGCTTGGGAATCAGGCCGCCCTCGATGCGAATCAATCGGTACTCGTCGTCAAGATGGCAATCAAGGCGGTAATGGTTGTGGCGGATCAATACCGTGAGAACCGTGTAATCGCCTTCAGTTCTCACAACAAGTTCGCCTTCGTCTAGAGCATCGGCCAACGGCCTGCCCAGAGTGTAGCCAATAAGATGTCGCGGCTCAAGGATGGTGCCAACCGGGTAGGGCCACCGGCTGCGGCCGATCTGGCCGGAAGGCGGCGGGGCGGGTTTGTCATCGTAACGGCGGACATCGAGGCTTGTGATGACGCCGTTCAGCTCTGCAACGGTTAACGCCCTTTGATCCCCGTTCACATACGTCCACTCACTATGCCAATACACGTCCGGGCCCGAAAACTGCATCTCGCGCCACACCTTGAAAGGGTCGCTGCCCTCCACGATGTGCGTAGTCACATACGCTCCGCTGAAGCTCGCAACGCTGTCCGCCCTCGCCACCAAGACGTCCCGGATCGCTTCCGCGTCATTCGCCAGGTCGAGTGCCGGCGCGCCGAACGCCGCCGCGCAGACGGCAAACGGAACAGTGAAGTATCGGCGGCAGACATCAAGCATACAGGATCTCCTTGGCCTCCATAATCAGGGCGCCAGCCTTCTGCACCACCATGATAAATCGTGCAAGGCCCCGGGGCACACCGTTCCGGGAGAAGGAAGGTGTCAAGAACTAGACGCAGCCGTCGTAAATGCAGTCCCACGTGCATTTACAGCCCCAAAGCGTCTCAGCGCATTCGTCGTCGTCAGGTTCCATCCTGTCCCTCCCGTCCGTGCAAAAGAACTCCGGACACCAGTTCTCACCTAACGGATTTGTGCTTTGGCATTCCCCGGAAGTCTCCGAAAGCCTGCAACCGGTCCAGTTCTGTGTATCATTGTCGCAGTAGGCGTCACATGTGCCGATACACTCTTCCTGCGCGTCATAATCACAGTTTTCGCCGGGAAAGTAAGGGTAAGCTGTCGCACAACTCCCGAAGTCACATTTTTCGCCACAGGCAACGCCGCCAAAGATTAGCGACAGATCGGCATCTCCGACAACGGCATAATCGACAGCGCTTTCCGACAAGCCCGAAAAGAAGGCCGTGAATACCCATAGGAGCGTGATCAGTCCAAGGACTACTGGTTGTAATCCCTTCCGATTACACATAGCCTCAATCTCCCTCTATTGTCCGCTCTAAAGTGTAGACTACTTGTGTTGTTAGGTTACCACATTGTGTTGTGCCCGTCAAGCCATTCAATTATTCTTCTTCAACGATTTTTACTTGAGGGGCCAGGCGCGCTGTCTCGTCTGAGTTGAGGTTTTGTTTGACTGGCCTACAGTGGCTGGACCACACGTTGACAGCGCGTACCGGTGGTTGATAAGATCACATCAAGGTGAAGCGAATAGCATGCGTCTTCGGGACAGGGTGCAATTCCCTACCGGCGGTGAAAGCCCGCGAGCGCTTCGGCGCAGACCCGGCGAAATTCCGGGGCCGACGGTAAAGTCCGGACGGGAGAAGATAGCCGAGAATGTACGTTATGTCCCGGAAGGTGTATGCCGTTCGGGGCGTTTTCTTTTCTGAGTAGTCTTGGCGGCGGAGACGATGCCGGCAATCGAGATTGCGGCAATCACGATTGCGGCAATCACGATTGCTTGGGAAAAGATCGGGGTGGCGAAGCCATCAAGCAGATGGTGAAGCCCGGTACTTTGTGGGCGCTTCAGGACGGCGGAGACGATGCCGGACGATAGAATACATATGCAACGCGCCATCGAGTTGGCCGCAAAAGGGAGAGGCCGAACCAGCCCGAATCCGATGGTGGGCTGTGTCATTGTGCGCGACGGCGCAGTCCTCGGCGAGGGTTACCACGAGAAGGCCGGTACGCCGCACGCCGAGGTGAACGCCATCAACGCGGCGGGTGGCGACATCGCGGGCGCTACAGTATACGTGACGCTCGAGCCCTGCTGCCAGTACGGACGTACCCCCCCGTGCACGGACCTCATTATCCGTCACAAGCCAGGCCGCGTGGTGGCGGCCATGGTCGATCCGTCCCCGAGGGTGTTGGGAGCGGGCGTTGCCCAGTTGCGCGATGCGGGCCTGCCGGTGGAAATTGGCCTCCTTGAGGAAGACGCCCGGCGACTGAACGAGGCCTACGTCAAATACGTTACGTCGGGCGTGCCTTTCGTGACCGCCAAGTGCGGGATGACGCTCGATGGCAAGATCGCCACGCATACCGGGGAATCCCGGTGGATTACGTGCGAGGCCTCGCGGCGACTTGTTCACGAGCTTCGCAATGAAGTGGACGCCATACTGGTCGGTAGCCGAACGGTCATGATGGACGACCCAAGCCTCACGACGCGGATGGACGGCGGGAAAGATCCCGTGCGCGTCATCCTCGATGCGGAACAATACCTCGAACCGTCGCGCCGGGTGTTTCATGTTGAAAGCGAGGCGCCCACTTGGCTCGCGGTTGCGGACGATCGCGCGTTCGACGCGGCGGATGAAGTCCTCCGCGTGCCGAGCGGCCGCGGCGGCATTGACATGGCCCTCCTCATGGAAGAACTGGCCGGCCGCAACATCGTATCGGTGTTGATCGAAGGGGGCGGCACTACCCATGCGTCGGCCTTCGAAGCCGGCATCGTGGATAAGGTGCTCTTCTTCATTGCGCCGAAGATCCTGGGGGGCCGCGACGCCGTAACCGCCGTTGAGGGCGACGGCGCGAATCGCATTGAGGACGCGGTGCTGCTCGAGCGGATGAGGGCGCGGCCCGTCGGCGAGGACATTCTGATTGAGGCCTATGTGAAGAAAGATTGAACGATGTTTACGGGGCTTATCGAGGAAGTGGGCGCCGTTGCGCGGCGGTCGGGCTCGGATTTGGCCGTGGTGGCCAAGGCGATACTGGACGACTTGGCGCCCGGCGACAGTGTCGCGGTGAACGGCGCTTGTCTGACGGTGGCCGCGCTGACAGGCAACGGCTTTGTGGCGCAGATGTCTCCCGAGACACTCGAACGGACTACGCTGTCCTCGCTGCGGCCCGGGGACGCGGTCAACCTGGAACGCGCGATGGCTGCGGGGGCGCGCTTTGGTGGGCATTTTGTCCTGGGCCACGTCGACGGCGTGGGCCGCATCGCTGACATTCGCAATCAAGGTGAGTTCTCCCTATGGCGTTTTCAGGCCCCTGACGAGGTGGCGCGCTATCTCGTGCCCAAGGGCTCCGTGGCCGTGGACGGCATCAGCCTGGCCGTCGTCGAGCCCGCCGGCGACACGTTTGGTGTCGCCGTGATTCCGACAACGGCGGCCAAGACCAACCTCGGTGGCAAACGTCCCGGCGACGCCGTGAATATCGAGGCGGACGTGATCGGCAAACACGTCTACCACTATCTCAAAGGTGCATCCGGCACGTCGATCACCAGGGATTTTCTGGCGCGCCACGGATTCGCGTAGGAGTGAGCGCAGCATGTTTTCGTCGATACCTGAGATACTCGATGAACTTCGCGCGGGACGAATGATCATCTTGGTCGACGACGAGGATCGCGAAAATGAAGGCGATCTGATGATCGTGGCGGACATGGTTACGCCGGAGGCGATCAATTTCATGGCGCAGCACGGCCGGGGGCTTATCTGCCTTGCGCTCACGCGGGAGCGGCTCGCAGAGCTGCATCTGCCGCCTATGACCACGGAAAACACGTCGCGGTTTCAGACGGCGTTTCACGTTTCGTTCGAGGCGGCGCACGGCGTCACGACCGGGATAAGCGCGCATGATCGCGCGCACACGATCCAGGTGGCCATAGACCCCGCAACTACGCCGCACGACATTGTGCGGCCCGGCCACGTGTTCCCGCTCCAGGCGCGGGCAGGCGGGGTGCTGGTTCGGGCCGGGCAGACGGAAGGGTCGGTGGATCTGGCGCGCCTGGCCGGCCGCCATCCATCGGCCGTTATTTGTGAGATCATGAACGAAGACGGGACCATGGCCCGGGTGCCGCAGCTCATTGAATTCGCCAAGAAGCACGCGTTGCGGTTGTGTTCCATCGAGGCGCTGATCCAATACCGCCGGAAAACCGAGAAACTGGTTCGCCGCGAGGCCGAAACCGTGATCCCGACCGAGTTCGGCGCGTTTCGCCTTGTGGCGTACGAGACCGATATCGACGACTACCATCACTTGGCGCTTGTGAAAGGGGATGTAGCCGCGTGCGACGACGTGTTGGTGCGCGTGCACTCCGAGTGTCTCACCGGCGACGTATTTCACTCGCTCCGCTGCGATTGCGGCAACCAACTCCACGAGGCCATGCGCATGATCGCCGAGCACGGCTGCGGCGTGTTGGTTTATATGCGGCAAGAGGGCCGCGGCATCGGCCTCGTGAACAAGATCAAGGCCTATCAACTGCAGGATCAGGGCCTGGACACGGTCGAGGCGAACATCCATTTGGGTTTCGATCCCGATCCGCGCGAATACGGCATCGGCGCGCAGATTCTCGCCGACCTCGGCGTCGAGGCCATGCGTCTTATCACCAACAATCCGGTGAAACGTGCCGGACTCGAAGGATACGGCCTGCACATAACCGGCCGCGTCCCCATCGAGATCCCGCCAAACGAGATGAACGAACGCTATCTGAGAACGAAGAAAGACAAACTGGGCCACCTGCTCGAGTGACGGTCGGAGGACTGGACTTCCCGCGAAACGCCCGGGGAATAAGAAGGAGACGAGGGTATGCCGAAGGTAATTGAGGGACAATTGGTCAGCGTTGGGAAGAAGTACGGTCTTGTGGTTTCGCGGTTCAACGAGTTTATCTCGAACAAGCTGTTGGGCGGGGCGCTGGACGCCCTCGAGCGGCACGGGGTGAAAGACGATGAGGTCACGGTGGTTTGGACACCGGGTTCGTTCGAGATCCCCGTCGTGGCCAAGAAGATGGCGAAATCGGGGGCGTTTGACGCGGTCATTGCGCTCGGCGCGGTGATCCGCGGTGGCACGCCGCACTTCGACTACATTGCGAACGAGGTTTCGAAAGGCGTCGCGCACGTCGCGCTTGACACCGAGGTGCCGGTGCTGTTTGGCGTACTGACGACCGACACGATCGAGCAGGCCATCGAGCGCGCCGGGACAAAGGCCGGCAACAAGGGATTCGACGCTGCCGTCTCGGCTATCGAGATGGTGAACCTGATGGAGCAGTTGTGAGCGCCATAAGCCCGCGCATACGGCGCCGCGCCCGGGAACGGGCCGTTCAGTTCCTGTTCGGCCTGGATTTCACCCGAGATGATTGGGGCCCCGCGCTGGATCGTTTTTGGGAAGGCAATCCGTCGCGGCCGGGCGTCAAACGGTACGGCACGAAGCTGATCCAGGGCGTTATGGGGCATATCGAGGCCTTGGACGACGCGATCGCGGACGCCGTCAGCAACTGGTCGCCCGATCGGGTAGGCTACGTCGAGCGGAACGTGCTGCGCGTCGCGCTTTACGAGATGCGCTTTGCTGCCGACGTGCCGCGCAATGTCGCTATAAACGAGGCCATCGAGATCGCCAAGCGATACGGCGGGGACGATTCGCCCCGGTTCGTAAACGGCGTCCTCGATCGCCTGAAGGAGGCCGAGCCACGGGACCGCGATTCGTAGACCTGCACGTGCACACTAACTACTCGGACGGTGTCGACTCGCCGACCCGGGTTGTGGAGCGGGCCGTCGAGCTGGGTTTGGCGGCCTTGGCGGTTACGGACCACGATTCGGTGGGCGGGCTTGAAGAAGCGCAGGCCGCCGCCAACGAACAGGGCCTCGAGTTCCTGCCTGGGGTCGAGATTAGTGCTGGGTTCGGCCACATCTGGGTGCACGTGGTGGGTCTTGGCATTGATGCGGCCAATGAGCCGTTGGGCGCCGCACTCAGTAAACTGCAGGCCGGCCGCGTGACCCGCGCCGTGCAAATGATCGAACGACTGAATGAACTGGACGTTCCTGTGGACTTCGAGAAGGTGCGGGCCAGAACGGCTGACGGCATCATCGGCCGACTTCACATCGCGCAGGAGATCGAGGCAATCGGATTCGCGAAAACCGTCCAAGGGGCTTTTGATCGATACATCGGCGTGGGGCGGCCGGCGTACGTGCCCAAACTGCGCATCCCCTGCGAAGATGCTATCGCTTTGGTACATCAAGCCGACGGCCTCGCCGTGCTCGGCCACCCCGGCCTGGGCGGCGTGAAGGCGCGCCTGTCAACTCTGCTCTGTCTGCCGTTCGACGGCGTCGAGGTTTACCACAGCAAGCACACGCCTGGCGAGACCCAGGCGTTCGCGCAGGTTGCCGCGGAACGGGGCCTCCTCGTCTCCGGCGGATCCGATTGCCACGGCAACGCCAAAAAACAGAAGGCTGAAATGGGTACAGTACGGGTGCCTTACGAGTGTTTTCAGCGGATCAAGGAAGCGCTCGGAAAGGATGCGGGGAAATGAGTATTCCGCCAACCGTCGCAAGAAAACAGGAATCGTACCCTCTCGTTGCGTTCAGTTGTGGTAGTCCCTGTTTCCGTACAAGCGTTCGAACCGGCTCTGCCCGGTTACTCGCAAGACGGCGATCTCTCGTGTCATTGCGAGGAACGAAGTGACGAAGCAATCACTTTTTGCCAAGCGCGTTGAGTTTACGGTGGAAAGTGATTGCCGCGTCGCTCGGGGACTCGCTCCTCGCAATGACGGTTGTGGATAAGATGTCACGCAACGAATCGCCCCGCCTCGGGCGGGGTCAGGCGCTCGCAATGAAGGGCCAGAGGTCTCTTGCTGGCGCCATCGGATAGAAGAAAGGTCACGACGTATACTCAATGAAGTCTGTTCTCAAAACAATGTACGAGTGCATGGCGGCGCACTATGGGCCGACGCATTGGTGGCCGGGCGACTCGGAATTCGAGATCGCTGTCGGCGCCGTCTTGACGCAAAACACCGCCTGGGCAAACGTCGAGCGGGCCATTGTCAACCTGAAACGGGGAAAGCTCCTGTCCCCGCGCAAGATTCTCGATTGTCCGGACGACAAACTGCACGAGCTGCTCCGTCCCTCGGGCTATTTTCGTGTGAAGACGAAACGGCTCCGGAGTTTCTGTCGGTATCTTGTGGAGCGACACAGCGGCAGTGTGAAACGCATGGCGCGCCGTCCGCTCGAAGCGCTCCGGGCGGAACTGCTCGAGGTGGACGGCATCGGCCCCGAGACGGCCGACGACATATTGCTATACGCGTGCGGCAAGGTCATCTTCGTCGTCGACGCGTATACGCGCCGCGTCTTCAGCCGGCACGGTCTTGTCAATCCCAAGATTAGTTACGCAGACCTGCAGACCCTCTTCCACACCCACCTGGAAGCTGATCTGCATCTCTTCAAAGAGTACCATGCCCTAATCGTCTGGACAGGCAAGGACTTCTGCCGGCGCACGCCGAAATGCGACCAGTGCCCCCTTGCACCAACGCTTAAGGCCGGTCAGCGCCCACGATCTCGCGGGACGACTCGCTCGAGCTGAGTTACCAGAGGAGGCAAATCATTGCGCACCGTATCCTAGACGATGCCCGGATCGGCGTCGTCGTACTCGTGGATGAGTATGTTGCGCATTCGGACCATGGCCTTCCAGGGCAGGTCGGGGTACGCGGCACGATGTTCCTCGGGTATCCGACGCGCGGCTTCTCCGATTATCTCGATCCGGCGAATGACCGCATCCTGCCGTTGGATATCTTGCAAGAAATCCTCCTTCGTGCCTTCAGACAGGTACTCAATCGCGAGTTTCGCTGACTCGAGGATATCTATCAAGTATTCTTCATGCCGCGGCATATACGACCTCCGCCGAAGATAGAATGGCCTCGCGGCGAAGGTAGTTTCTGCTAGCTTCGATGCCGCCGCGACTCACAAGGTCTTCCGGGTGTCGGAAGATCGTTTCGAGTTCCTCCTGCATTTCGACCAAGTCGAAAAGGCTGCGTTCGGCGTCCGGGGCGAAAGTAACAAGTACATCGACATCGCTATCTTCACGGAAATCATCCCGAAGCACGGAACCGAAGAGGGCTAACTCAGCTACTTGCCACCGCCCACAAAAATCGCGGATCTGGTCTTTGGGTATGTCACACGCCATGGCTTCTCGTTTCCTTCTTCCTTACAAAGCCTATCGAGATGATATCACGCTCTGTGAAAACCAACAAGCGGCCAGCTTCCGATCGCGCCGCGCTTGCCTGGCAACATGTCTTATTGCCCATATGGCCTCGCGTGGTGATCTAAGAGTAGAATTGTCTGTTGTGGTTATTGCGAGGAGCGGGCGGATGCACAACGCGGACAAGGCCGATATGGCGCGGTGGGCGGCCGATCGCGAGGCGGAAGCGTTCCGTGCGATCGTCGTGCGATATTCGGGCATGGTCCACGGCACGTGTATGCGTATTCTCACAAACGCGGCGGACGCCGAAGACGCGACGCAAGAGTGTTTCAAGGCGCTTGTGGTGGCGCGGCGTCCCCCTCGAGGCTACGTCGGGCCTTGGCTGCATCGGGTGGCCACTCGGCTCTGCCTGAATCGGGTCCGCGACGAGGCGCGGCGAAGGGAACGTGAGCGTCGCTTTGCCTCGGAACGTGGAGCCGCTACAGAACCGCAATGGGACGACATCGAAATCTACGTTGACGAGGCCATCGCGGAACTGCCGGAGAAACTCCGCGCGCCTCTCGTGGCCCATTTCCTCGAGAATCGCTCGCACGCCGCCATCGCGCAGGCCCTCGGCATTCCGCGTCGCACGGTGACGCATCGGATCGGGAAAGGCGTCGAACGGATCGGAGAGTCGCTGAAAAAGCGCGGTGTACTGGTCACGGCAGCGGCCTTAACCTCGATGCTGAGCGCGAATCTGACTGAAGCCGCGTCGGCCCCGGCTACCCTCGCCGCTGCACTCGGGAAACTGGCCCTCGCCCACAGCGCAAGCGCGGCGAGCGCGGGTTCGAGGGCCGCCTGCTCGGAAGGAAAGAGCGCGATCGCAAAAACGGCCATCGCCGCTGCTGTGACAATTGTGCTCGTCGTCGGCGGCCTGTGGATTGCCTGGCATTCCATGAGGGAAAAGTCGGGGGGAAGCCTCAACCAGCAACGAGAAAGGATTGGGGCGGCCGGCAGCGACGCTGCGACGCAAAATGAGAGCGAGCAGGCCCTCGGCGGCTTTGCCGCTGCTGAAGGCGACAAGACGGTAAGTGCTCACGGAGATGCAGTCCGAGGGGACAACATACAGCAAGCGACAACCGAGGCCGCGTCAGACGAACAGGGAGGAACCATAACCGGGCAGGTGATCGACGTCAACTCCGGGGAACCCGTCGCATGCGTCGTGGTACTGGCGCGTTCGGCTGCCTTAAGCCAATGGATTCGGGATTCACTCGAACAGACCGGCATATTGGGGCAGGTATTCTATGCCGCGTCCATGGAGGTAACCGACGCATCTGGCAAACAGTTCAAAATCGGAAGTAACCCAACGGCCTCGGAGAACGTCATAACAATCGAGATAGCCGATCCCTCCGTCGAAGTGCACCAAGTGACGAGTGCCCCGACCGACTCCGATGGCCGATTTTGCATAAACGGAGTCCCGCAGGGCAGCAGCGAACTCGGGATCGAGGCGGGCGCGTGGCTGCTCGCGGAGACGCCGGCTTCGGTGGAAGTCGCCGCGAACGGTGAAGTGGCCGTCGGGCCGATCTTTGTCGCCCTGGGCGGCGTGGTCAAAGGGCGGGTGTTCGACGCGGAAACGAGACAGGGCATTGCCGGCGTGGCAGTCGAAACGCGCCCGGAAGGTGGGGGGCTTGCCATCTACGGCGGCTTGACAGACATCTCAGGTCACTATGAGATCTCCGGGCTTCCTGCCGGTCTTCATCATGTGGAACGGGGCAATGTGAAGGGCTATCAACGCTTCCTTGAGGATGATGAATATGCGGTCTTAGTGCGTTTGGGCGGAGTTGTGGAAAACATCGATTTTGCATTGTCACGGGGCATTCGCCTTGCCGGGAGGGCCGTCACGGAGCGGGGCGCACCTCTCGCGGGCGCGAGCCTGCGGTGCTCGATGCCTGAATGTTGGCCTGACGATGAGTTGTTTCTGTGTTCCGGTTCCGATGGTCGGTTCGAGTTTCGTTTGCCCGAAGGGGCGGGAGTCTGGGTCCACGCAACAAAAGGCGAACTCACGAGCGATCTCGTGGGACCTCTTATTCCCGTAACGGGGAAAGATGAGGTCGTACTGTCGCTCTATCCGGGCGCCTCGATCATGGGAAATGTCGTTGACGATCAAGGCAGGCCAATGCCGCAAATGGTTGTTCTTGCCGTTAGAGACGAAGATCTATACTGGTACCCGCCTCCCGGGCGTGTATCCATAGCAGATGAATGCGGGGCCTTTGCTTTGCGTGGATTGATCCCGGGGGCGCAAAGTCTGGCCCTTGCTGGAACGCTGCAGGACTTGATTGATTGCGAGTTCGGCGCGGCGCCGCCGCCCGAATTTGCCGCGCTGCTGAATCCTGACGGTTCAATCGATTCGGTGCGGGAACAGAAGCTTCTGAGCATGGCTTACGGGTATGAGGACGAATCCATGCGCGTAACGCTTGCGCCCAGGGAAACGCGGACGGGCATTGAGCTGGTCTATGCGGACGACGAGGTCGGCGACGAGGATGACTGGGGACAGTTGACGATTTCCGGCCACATTCTGGACGAAGAGGGGGCATCGGTCCGCGCGGTTACGGTGCAGGCCTGGGCCATGCCGAATGAGCGTGGCACAATGGGTGCATGGAGCACAGGGATGTGGGGTCTTGCCCTTTCCGACGGCAGCTACACGATCCCGGGCCTGTACGAAGGAGCATATCGGGTAAGGGCATCTGCGCCGGGTTTCCTCGATCATGATCCAATTGTTGTGGCGGCCGGTAGTGAGAACGCCGATATTGTTTTGCAGAAAGGGGCAGTGATCGAGGGCCACGTTGTCAACGCTGACACAGGAAGACCCGTGACGGCGTTTCAACTCGAGTACCGACTCGACCCAGACATCGACTTGCCTGTGGATGAAGAAACTGTCGGAAGGTCTTGGCCCGCTGCCGGCTCCGACGCGTTCAAGCATCCGGAAGGGGCGTTTGCGCTCAGGGGACTCGGTGCGGGACGCGTGACCATAACCGCCCAAGCGGACGGCTATCTTATGAGGTGGATTGACGTTGCGCAGGTCGAGCCCGGCAAGACGACAACCGGTATCGTCATCCGTTTGGCGCCCGCTGCCCCAGTCACGGGAACTGTTGTCGACACGGCCGGACAACCGATCAGCGGCGTCGAGATCCATCTCGAGGCCGATGACGATGATTCATACGATGAACCGGTTGCGTGGACACAGATGGACGGCGCCTTCGAGATTCGGCGAATCCCGGCGGAACAGTTTACCGTGATCGCCCGGAAGCCGCCATACGCAGAGACCTCTGTACCGGCGGAGAGCGGCGCCTCAGGCACGCCGCCCCTCCGCATCGTGATGCAAGAAGGCGGGACCGTGACTGGTACGGTAACCCGCGCTGGCGAACCCGCCGCCAGCTATACGAGAATCGCCGTTGTCGCGAAAGACGACCCCGGCCATGCCGTCATCGCAGAAGTGAACGAAGACGGGACCTATACCGTTCAAGGCGTGCCCACAGGCGCCGTGAACGTTCGCGCAGGAATAGGGGTGGCATTCGACGAGGATCTAGAAGACTTGGTCTCAGGAGAGGAACTTACTCGCGAAGCGATCGTTGAAGCCGGTGAGACTACTGTAGTCGACTTCTCGTTCCCGAAAGGTGCGGCGTCGGTTGAAGGCGTAGTCCAGCTCAATGGACAGGGCGTCGCAAAAGGCTACGTCACGGTTCAAGTTGACGACGTCGCGACGGGCTCGGCGTTTCTAAAAAGACAGTCTATCGAGCCTGGCGGGTACTATCTCCTGGAAGAATTGCCCGCTGGCCCTGCGCAGGTCACCGTCGTGGCGGGCGCCCCGGCCAAGCCCACCTTCTCGAAGGGAATGCGGTTGGTTCTGGGGGCCGGTGAGACTGCGGCATGCAACATCGAACTCACCGATGAGGACGCGGCCGAGATCCCGGCGCCGGACGCCGTTTGGCGCGCCTTTGCCGATACACCCCTGCCGTTGGAATAGCGTTGTTGTCCTCAATCTCCCGGTTTGGCAACATCGATGCCCGCCTGTCGAAACGGCAAGATGACGCGGCCTTGCGTCGTGTGATACCTTTACATCTCATCAAGGATTGCACGAAAGGCGGTGGCCATGAAAGATCCGCGCATCACGAGGTTGGCCGAAAATCTTCTGGGATATTCGGTGAAGCTTGAGCCTGGCAACAGGCTGCTCATCGAGTCGCGGGGACAGTACAGCCTGGAACTTGTGAAGGAACTGGTTCGTTTGGCGACGGCGCAGGGGGCGGTCCCATTCTGGTACGTGAATGACGAGCATATCGAGCGCAGTTTCCTGTTGTCCGTGACGGAAGAGCAGATGAACGCGTTCACGGAGGTCCATCTGAAATGGACTACTGAGATGGACGCGTACATCGCGGTTCGCGGCAGCGAGAACGCGTTCGAGTTGGCCGACGTTCCCGAAGAGCAGATGCGTCTGTACAACCAGATATACCGGAAGAAGGTCCATCTCGAGCACCGGATCGAGCACACCAAATGGTGTGTACTGCGTTGGCCCAACTCTGCCATGGCCCAGTTGGCGGAGACTTCGCAGGAGGCGTTCGAGGACTTCTTTTTCAGGGTGTGCAACCTGGACTACGCCAGACTGTCGAACGCGATGGACCCGTTGAAAGCCTTGATGGAGGCCACGGACGAGGTGCGCATCACCGGCCCCGAAACCGACCTGACGTTTTCGATCAACGGCATGAACGCGATCAAATGCGACGGCGACCGCAACATACCGGACGGCGAACTGTACACGGCGCCGGTGCGCGACTCGATCAACGGCACGATTGCTTACAATACGCCGGCCGTGCACCAAGGCGCCGTCTATGACAGGGTGCGCTTCGACTTCAAGGATGGGAAGATCGTTCGAGCGACGTGCAACGGCGACAACGCCAAGCTGAACCGGATCCTGGACACCGACGAGGGCGCCCGATACATCGGCGAGTTCTCGTTGGGCCTTAATCCCTTTATCCGCAAACCCATGAAAGACACGCTGTTCGACGAGAAGATCTACGGCAGTTTTCACCTGACGCCCGGGAACTGCTATGACGAGGCGCCGAACGGCAACAAGAGCGCGATCCATTGGGACCTGGTGCAGATCCAAACGCCGGAATACGGCGGCGGCGAAATCTATTTCGACGGCCGCCTGATCCGAAAAGACGGCGAATTCGTACCTGCCGAGGTCGCGGCAGTGCTCAACGCTGCGGCCTTCTGAGGGGGGCAACCCATTTCCCGAGGCAGGTTCGGCGGGTCAGAGGCGCTTGTTGACACGGAGGAGATAAATGCTAGAATGGGACGTTCTCAGGACTCGGGGAGGGTCCGGCACGGCGGCCAAGCAACTCCAAGCCGAGATCCTGAAAGCATGCGAAGCGGGAACAGGAGGAATTTGATGAGTTCGAGTTTGGGGCGCATTGCTGAAATCGGAAATTACCTTCCGCGCATGTGCGGCATTGCCACGTTCACGACCGACATCTCCGAGGCGCTGGCCTCGACTTTTCCCAGCACTTCCGTCATCGCCCTACCCGTAAACGACACGCAGAAAGGGTACGCCTACCCGAAGCGGGTCCGATTCGAGTTGGCCGAGAAGGAGTTGGCTTCTTACCGGCGGGCGGCGGATTTCCTGAACATCAACGATGTCGATGTGGTTAATCTTCAGCACGAGTTCGGGATTTTCGGCGGGCCGGCCGGCAGTCACATTCTGGCGCTGTTGCGCGACCTGCGCATGCCGATTGTCACGACGCTGCACACCGTGCTTCGCGACCCGACGCCGCAGCAG
>Ga0180438_10003081_pt1 | contig 25804 bp, 23 predicted proteins | sample SS_ome_12_FD_132455 | JGI IMG/M metagenome (GOLD analysis project Ga0180438, IMG submission 132455) | Hypersaline lake sediment archaeal communities from the Salton Sea, California, USA - SS_3_D_2 metaG | ecosystem: Environmental > Aquatic > Non-marine Saline and Alkaline > Hypersaline >... | reverse complement strand
TGAGCTAGAACTTCCGCTTTCGCCTGCAAAGAATCATCCATCTGTCAGCCTCCGTGTGAGTGCAAAAAGGGTGGTAAAAACTACACCCAACTGCTAGCTGACACAAGATTTCTTACAGGGCCTTCATGGGCGGACGGGGTTCAATCTTAAGACTCTTACAATACCTCCGGTAAGCATTACGTATATCGTCTCGTAGTGCTTTTCGCCCGTCCGGTCTGATCCACTCTTCCCACAACGGCTTACCCTTCTCACTGACCAGCACCCGCAGGGGATCGTCGCTGCGGTACTGACTCAACAGTGCGAGGGTTTCCGGCCACAACTTGTAGTCCACTTCCGGGGCATGTTTGTTCTTCCGTGTCTTGCATCGCTTGCGAATGATCCTGCCTTCGGTCCAGTCCACTTCATGCGGGGCAAGGTTTGCGATGTCGGACTGCTGATACCCGCAGTTGAGCATGAGCAAGACATATAGCCTCGTCCGCTCTGACGCCTCCGCATTACCGACAGCAAGAATTCTCGCAATATCCAGGTCGATCGACTGGTTGGGGGTGTCCCCAACAGAAATGCGGTATTTGCGGCTGCCGATTTTGCGGGGTAACTCGATCAACCCAAGTTCCCACAGGTGCTTCACAAACGACACTGCGGTGTCGAGCTTGCCCTTCGCCTCCCATCGGCTCATTCCTTGTTTCGGCCCTTCTCTAGTCTCTTCCCATCGGTCTCTCTCGCCAATCATGCCCCGCAAGTGATCCAGATAGGCAACCATCTTTGCCGAGTCGAGGCACTCAGCCCCCTCGTCCATGCCCACCCAATCCCTAAAATACTCGGCGTGTCGCCGGTAGGCGTCATACCGACCGGCACTGATCTCCTTTGCGTCCACTTCGGCTCGCTTACCCCGCACAAAGGCGGCAATGTGATCGCCGATTGTCTGACCACGGGCCTTGACTTCCGCCCGTCGCTCTTCCCGCTCATGCAGGCGACCGAGGGCAAACATCATGTTCCGCTCTGCCCCAAGTTCAACTAGCTCGCGTTCTCCGTCAATGAAATCCTGCCACTCTCGGGATTGAAGATTAGTGTCGCGGTCAAGTTCGGCCTTCTTCTGTTCCCACCAAGCGTTGGCCGCAACTCGACTACCCTCCTTGGTGGGCGGACACTCTAGTTGTCGGGGGCTTACGCCGTACAGTTTGCCCTTGTACCTCTTCTGCCAGCGTTTCTGCTTGGTCCACGACATGTGCTGTTTGACGGGCATAGCTGGTTCCTCCATCTTGACAGTCGGGCCGATTTAGGCCAGACTTAGTGATTCGCAGTTTTTGGGGGTGCGTTCAGGATTGACCGATGCCTGTTGTTGTAGACTGGATTTGTAGACGGACTTCGGCGTGTGGCTTGGTGCGTATAGACTCATTTTGTAGACTTCCGGGGCACATCAGTCTACAGAACTTGTCCCGGCCTCATTGGATTATGCGACGTAACCAACCTTACTGCAAGGGTTTACAGAACTTGCCAGCGTAGCTTCAATTGGCAGAGCACCGCATTCGTAATGCGGGGGTTGTGGGTTCGACTCCCACCGCTGGCTTTTTTCGGTGCTTTCAGCGTGATGATCGCTGTGCGACCGGGGCGACCAGCGTTGCGCAGCGATGGCTTGGCTGAAAGCTGTGAGCCGCTAGCTGAAAGCTTGGCGAGCGACTGTCTGCCCATCCCACCCACATATCGGAGCTTGAGCCGCATGGCCGTGGTCGAAACCAGCCAAGTTGACATCAAGGAAATGGTCCTGGGCAACCTCTCGTTCGGGCCCAAGGATATCGAGAATCTGCGGCGGACGATTGAGAACGACTTCAGCAAGTACTCGCTGCTGCGGGACTCGGTCGCGGAACTGGAAGTCCAGGAGGACCGCAGTCCCGCCACGCAGGTACGGCTGGGCGTCTGTTATTACCTGCTCGGGCGGTATCGGCTGGCCGTGGAGACGCTTTCATCGGCCGACAGCGGCGCGGTGGCCTATTTCTATCTCGGTCATTCCCATTTCTCGCTGGAGCGGTACGGCGAGGCGATCGGCGATTACGATTCCGCGATCAAGGCCGGTTACGACAAGGATGAGTGCGCGGTCGCCAAAGCGGCGGCCCTAAGGGCCAGCGGAAAGGCCGAGGAAGCGCTCAAGGTGCTCGACAACCTCTTCGGCCCCATCGAGCAAACGGCCGAATATCTCTACCAGCGCGGGGCGACGGTGGCCGCCCTCGGCGGCAACCCGCATGAAGTGATCGCCCTGTACGAACGGGCCGTCCAAATCGACGACCGACACGCCGGCGCGTTGTTCGGCCTGGCGTTCGAGAACGACCGCTACGGCAACGACGACGACGCTTTGCGGCTGTACCAGCGGTCGGTCTCCTGCTTTCCGACGCACGTGGGCGCCTTGCTCAACCTCGGCGTGCTGTACGAAGACCGTCAGGAGTTCGAACGGGCCCGGCAATGCTACCAGCGGATTCTGGACGTCTATCCCAACGACCACCGGGCCCGAATGTTTCTGACCGACGTGCAGGCTTCGTCCGACATGTTCTACGACGAAGAGGCCGCCAAACGCCGCGAGCGGATGGAGCAGGTGCTCAGCGTGCCGGTCACCGATTTCGAGCTTTCGGTCCGCAGCCGCAATTGTTTGCAAAAGATGGGGGTGCTAACGCTCGGCGACTTGACCCGCACTACCGAGGCGGAACTGCTGGCCAGCAAGAACTTCGGCGAGACGTCGCTTGTCGAAATTCGCGAGATGTTGACCGCCAAGGGGCTGGAACTCGGCCAGTTCGCGCACGAACGGCCCGAGCCGGAGCCGCAGCCCGACTTCAACGCGATGTCGGCCGATGAGCAGGCCCTGCTCGAACAGCCGATCTCGGACCTGAACCTCTCGGTGCGGGCCCGCAAGTGCATGGTTCGCCTGGGCCTGAACACGATAGCCGAGCTGGTCCGCAAATCGGGCGACGATCTCTTGGAGTGCAAGAACTTCGGCGTGACCAGTTTGAACGAAGTCCGCGAGAAGCTGAGCGAGCACGGCCTGCGGCTGCGGGGCGAGTAGGCGACCAGGTCGAGAACATCGCCCCGACCATTGGTCGGGGAAAGGGCGACGGAGTAGGCCCGGCGCCTAATCCGAAGATTGGACAGCCGCTGTCCGCCCCCGTTCATGCGTGCTGAAGGGTGGAACGCTGGTTGCTTCTTCAAACTCTCTTTCCCTGGCCAATGGCCAGGGCTTCGGCAGCGCAACGAGCTTCATCATGGGCCCCGCCGCCCGTTTCGAACTACTGAAGACCGACGGCGCCGCTCGCCGTGGCCGGCTTTCTCTTCCACATGGAACCGTCGAGACCCCCGCGTTCATGCCGGTCGCCACGCTTGGCGCCGTCAAGGGTGTGACGGTCGATCAGGTTCGGGCCGCCGGGGCCGAGATGATCCTGGCCAACACGTACCACCTGGCGCTGCGGCCCGGGGCGGACGTGGTTCAGCGACTCGGCGGTTTGCACGCCTTCTCCGGGTGGGACGGCCCGATCCTTACCGACAGCGGCGGCTTCCAGATCTTCAGCCTGGCGAAATTGGTTAAAATCACCGACGAATCCGCCACATTTCGCTCACACATCGACGGGGCCTTGTTCGAACTCTCTCCCGAAAAGGCGATCCGCATCCAGGAGCAGCTCGGCAGTGACATCGCGATGGCTCTGGATCATGTGCCGCCGCTCCCAAGCCCGCCGGATGTCATCCGCGAGGCCCACGAGCGGTCGCTGCTCTGGGCGAAGCGGTGTCGAGACGCCGCCCGGCGGCCGGACCAGGCGGTCTTCGCCATTGTGCAGGGGGGCCTGGATGAAGCCATGCGGATCGAGTCGGCCCAACGGCTGCGGGCGATGGATTTTCCCGGTTACGCCATCGGCGGGCTTTCCGTTGGCGAGCCGCCGCCGGAGATGTATCGGACTCTGGACGTAACGTGTCCGGCCTTGCCGGAAGACCGGCCGCGTTATTTGATGGGCGTGGGGCGGCCCGAGGACTTGCTCGAAGGCGTGGCCCGCGGGGTCGATCTTTTCGACTGCGTGATGCCGACCCGCAACGGGCGAAACGCCTTGGCCTTCACCGACGAAGGCCCGCTGCGGCTCCGCAACAAGAAGCACGAACAAGACGAGCGGCCGCTGGAGGCCGATTGCCCGTGCCCCGCCTGCCGGCGCCCCCGCGGCTATCTCCGCCATCTCTTTGCGGCGGACGAAATGCTCGGCCCCGTGCTGCTCTCGATCCACAACTTGACGTATTATGAGCGGCTGATGCGGCGGACGCGGGAGGCGATTGCGGCCGGAACGTTCCGCGAGTTTCGTCAGCGGCGCAAGGCAGCGTGGGCCGAGACGGGTGGCACGCCCTGAGCCCTTTAGGGTGGTGGGCGTGGAACGAGGCGCATACGTTTCCACGCCCAACGCTCCTGGCGAATCGCCGAAGGCGCCCTCCGGGTTTTGACCCTCACCTCGCCGCGACGGTGATCCGGGATGGTCCGCTTCACGCGTGCCACCCAACGCTTGCGAATCGGGTTTCCATTGAACCACAAGCGAATTTTCAAACAGAGTCTTGGCTTAGGCGGAGCGAGTCGTGCAGGAACATCGTGACAATCGGGCGGCGTCGGCTTCAACCGCGCCGGAGGTGGACTTGTCGGCGCCCCGTTCCGCCCCACCCGTAGACGAGCGATTCCACCAGTCGCTCCATTCCGTCGAGCGGACCCTCGACCGCTATCACGGCTGCACCGAAAAAGAGAAGGAGTCGCTCCTCGCGGAAATGAAGCAGCTCGAACGGATGCGGAGCAAGCTGCTGGCCGGGCGGGTCGATATCGTCGTCTTCGGCGAGATCAGCACAGGCAAAAGCGCGCTAATCAACGCCCTGGTCGGCGAGGCGGTCAGCGACGTGGACGTCCGCGGCGGCTGGACCAAAGACACCTGGCGGTTTCCCTGGAAGAGCGCCGGCTACGCCGTGCCGGGCTTTGCCGATTCTCTCGTCATGCTCATCGACACCCCGGGGCTGAACGAAGTCGGCGGAGCCGAGCGGGCCCTGCTCGCCACCGACGCCGCCGAGCAGGCCGATCTCATCCTCTTTGTCACCGACAGCGACTTGAACGAGACCGAGTATTCGGCCCTCGTCGCCCTGGCCCGGTCCCACAAACCGATCGTTTTGACGCTCAACAAGGTCGACCTGTTCAGCCGCGAGCAGCGGGCGAGACTGATGGAAGTGCTGCGGGATGAACGGATGGCCGGCCTGCTCGACGCCGAGAACGTCGTCACTACGGCGGCGGACCCGCGGGAGATCGAGTACGTCGTCGAATCGGCCGACGGTCGCTCCCGCAGCGAGTGGAAGAAGCCGCCGCCGGATGTCGCGGCGCTCAAGGCCCGCATTCTGGAAGTGCTGGAAGGCGACGGCCTGGCCCTTCTGGCCCTCAACGCCGCCATGTACGCCGCCGACAAGAGCGATCGCGTGGCCGCCGTGCGGGTGGAAGTCCGCGACCGAATGGCCAACCGCACCATCTGGAGTTACGCCACGATTAAAGCCGTCGCGGTGGCCCTCAACGCCGTCCCGGGCGCCGACATCGCCGCCGGCGCCGCGGTGGACGCCACGATGGTCGCCACACTCGCCCACATCTACGGGCTGAACATGAGTTGGAACGAGGCCCGCAAGCTCGTCCTGGCCATCGCCCAGGCGGCCGGCTGGGTGCTGGCGGGCGAACTGACCACGCATCTCCTCTCGTGGGCGGTGAAGACGAGCACCGCCGGTCTGGGCGTGGTCTTCACGCTGGTTCCCCAGGGCGCCGCGGCGGGATACAGCTCCTACATTGTCGGCCAGGCCGCCAAGTACTACTTCGAACACGGGGCAAGCTGGGGCGGCCAAAACCCCAAGACCGTGGTCACCCGCATCCTCGACAAGACCGACAAGTCGTCGGTCATCGCCCGGCTCAAAGACGAGATCAAGGCGAAGCTGGCGAGGAATCGCTACGCAGCGAAGGGGGCAGGGGTCAGAAAGGAGTAGCCCGCGGCGGAAGCCGTGGGTTGACGTAAACGTGGTCGGAGGCGCAAATCCCCAAGGGTAGCCAGCCCGCCGCAGATGCTCTTCGAAAACAACGCCGAGTTCGGATCGAGGTGAGCGAAACCTCACGCCGAAACGTTTCGCATCGGGTGGCACGCCCGGAAAGGGCGTGGATAATCGGTAACCAACCCAGCCACGCCCTTTCAGGGCGTGCCACCCGACTATGGCCTTTCCCGTTGTGCCCGTTTCGACACCAGGCCTCGCGCACCGGCGCATGAAAGAGAGACCATACAGCGCTGTCGCTTTGGGCGTAGAAGACGCCGTTCGGCGCGCTGACGCCTCACCGCCTCGGGACTCTTCTGACTATCGTTCGGCAGCCAATTCCTGAAACAGCTTGTGCCGGGCCCGCATCTCTTGCACGCTGTCGCCGCCGAATTTTTCGATCATCGCCGCCGCCAGTTCGAAGGCGATTACGTTTTCCATGATGACGCTGGCGGCGGAAACCGCGCAGATGTCGCTTCGCTCGTAACTGGCTTCCTGCTTTTCCTTGGTGGCCAGGTTGATTGATTCGAGCGGCCTGGCCAGCGTGCTGATCGGTTTCTTTGCGGCCCGGATGACCAGCGGTTGGCCGTTGGTCATGCCGGCTTCCAGCCCGCCGGCGTTGTTGGTCGGGCGGATGTAGCCGAGCGTGTTTTTCGATTTGGCGGCCCCGTCGTACTGAATCGGATCATGCACCTGCGAGCCGGGACGTCGGGCGCACTCAAAGCCCAGACCGATCTCCACGCCCTTGATCGCCTGGATCGACATCACGGCCTGGGCCAGCCGGCCGTCGAGCTTGCGGTCCCACTGGGCGTGGCTGCCCAGGCCGAAGGGTAGGCCGAACACGCGGGTTTCGATCACGCCGCCGAGCGTGTCGCCCGCCTTTTGCGCGGCGTCGATGCGTTCTTTCAAAACGTCATCCTGCTTCGGATTGAGCCCGTAAATGACGCTTTCATCGCGGCGCCGCCGCAGTTCGGCGATGTCCGGCGTGGCGGAAAAACCCAGATTCGCTGCCGCCGCCGCCGCCACGCCGCCAATCTCCGTGACGTAGCCGATTACCTCGATGCCGAATAGTGATAGCAACTGCCGGGCCAGGCCGCCGGCGGCCACGCGGGCGGTCGTCTCGCGGGCGGAGGAACGCTCCAGGATCGGCCGGATCGTGGTGAGATACTTCACGGCGCCGGCCAGGTCGGCATGGCCGGGCCGCGGCCGCTCCAAATCCTCCATCCGCTCGATCTTGTAGTCCTGGTTGACGACTTGCAGGGCAATCGGGCTGCCCAGCGTGGCCCCGCGCCACACGCCGGTGAGGATTTCGACCGTGTCGGTCTCGATCCGCTGCCGCCCCCCGCGACCGTACCCGCCCTGGCGGCGACGCAGTTCCGTATCGATGATGTCGGTGTCGACGGCAAGCCCGGCGGGAAATCCGTCGATGACGGCCAGCATGGTTTTCCCGTGGGATTCGCCGGCGGTGAAGTAGCGGAGCATGGTTGCGCCAGAACGTGAAAACCTGAGTGAAAGAAATCCGAAATCCGAATATCGAAATACGAAACAAATCCGAATGTACAATGACAGAACGTCAAAACCTCTGATGTATGAATCATGTCTTCGGAACGTCGCCAGCTACCCAGCCGATGCTGTTCAATTTCTCGTGGGCCATCCAATCGAACTTGTCGTCCGGGACCCGCTCAAGCGTTTTGTGGGTGTTGGCGAATTCGCGCTCGAACTCGGGCAGCAAGGCTTGGCCAAGGGGCATCGGCATGACTCCGCAGGTTTCATGTTTCCAAAGTTGAAATCGCTCTCTGTGAATTGTATCCGCTGCTGGCCCAGGACGGTACGGCGGCGCCAGATCATGGCCGTGACCAGATCATAGCCCTGACCATTGGTCAGGGGAGGTGCGGTGGAGCCACCAGCCGACGCCGGCTCAGCTTTCGACCGAAACTCGCGGCGCTGACTGGCGACGCTTTTCCGAAAGTCGCTGCCGGTGAAGGCAGGGCCACGGCCCGTTCCCTGGCCAATGGCGAGGGCTATGTTTTGCCAAGCGCCGCCTGGTTTCGCGCGATCGCCGCGCGGAGTTCCTTTCTTGCCGCTTCGTCTAATTTGTCGATGTGGGGAAGCACGTCGGCGGCGTAGCGGGTCGAGGCCTCGTGCTCGCCGGCGTGGGAGAGCACAATGGCCAACCCCGCCTTGCCGAACAGGACGAATTCCTGTTCCTCCGCCGGCAATTCGCTCAACTCCTTCAGCAGCGGGCGGGCCTCGTCGTAGCGGCCCTCCGCGACGAGCATCCTGGCCAGGCCCTGTTTCGCCAGGTTGGCGTAGTACTGATTGGTCGGGCTTTCCTCGGGCGGGAAGTGCTTCCAGACGCTGCGCCAGGCGATTTCGTCGTCACCCAGCAGCGAGGCGTACAGCCATTGCGCTTCCGCGGTCTCGCGGCGCTCGACCAGGGCGTCTTCGATGTTGCCTGCGGAAGAGAGCAGCGGTGGCGAAGCGAAACGCCAGGCCAGCATCGCCCCCGCGCCGAATGCCGCGGCGCCCACGGAAATTGCGACAACCGCCCATCCCGCCCACCGCCCGACGATCGAGGTTCGTGGACGATTTCCGGATACGCTCTCCGCGGGCGTCATGGCGGTTTGCAGCCGCATGGTGGCGGCGAAGATCGCGGTTTCGCTTTCTTCCACCGGGTCTGCGGGCAGCCAGGTCTTCCAGTCCTCGTTCTCGGGCGCGGGTATCGGCAATGCGCGGAGCCAGGCGGCCAACTCGCCACCGGCGCCGGGCCGCTTGTCGGCGTCCTTCGCCAGCATCCGCATCACGATGTCGGCCAGCGGGGCAGGGCAGTCGGGCCGGAATTCGCTCAGTGGCGGCGGTGGGGTCTTCAGGTGATGCATCGCCAGGGCCAGCGCCGAGTCGGCCTGAAACGGCGGGCGGCCCGCAAGCATGTGAAACGCCGTGGCGCCAAGCGAATAGATGTCGCTTTGCGTCGCCACGTCTCGGCCTTCGATTTGTTCCGGACTCATGTAAAGCGGCGTGCCCATCGCGACGCCCACCTCCGTGAGCTGCTGGGCGTCGGCGTGTTTGAGCACCCGCGCCAGGCCGAAGTCGGCGACCTTCGCTTCGCCCGCCGCGGTGACGAGGATGTTGTCGGGCTTGATGTCGCGATGCACGATCCCGGCCTCGCCCGCCCGGCCAATCGCCGCGGCCGCCTGGGAAAGCACCGCGACGGTCAGGCCGATGTCGAGCGGGCCGAGTGACTCGATGAGCTGCCGCACATTCCGCCCGGGCACGAATTCCTGGGCGAGGAAATGGACGCTGTCGGCCTGACCCACCTCGAAAATCTGCACGATGTTGGCGTGCGAAAGGGCGGCCGCCGCCTGTGCCTCGCGATGAAAGCGGCGACGGTAACCGGGCTCGGCGGCGAGCGACGGCTTGAGCGCCTTCAGGGCCACCAGCCGCCCGAGCGACCGCTGCCGGGCGAGATAGACAGTCGCCATGGCGCCCTCGCCCAAATGGCGGAGCACGTCGTAATCACCGAGCTGACGCCCCGTGAGACCGCCGTCAGCAAGGGCCGCAGAGTGGGACATGGACGGATGGTTCAGCGGTGAGAACGGCGGAAGGGTCGGCGCGAACCGCCGCCGCGCCGATGGATCGATACCACTACGATCTTAACAAAACCCGGCGGGCCCGCAGCGGGGCGGCCCGCAGGAGTGAACGGAGGCGAATGTAGATAAGGGACTTGTCATTGGCATCCGACTTGCGGCGAGTGGTCGCGTGCGTGACTGCAAGATTTTTTTGATGACACTCGAAGAAATTATCACGTCCATTTCAGGAATAACACGAAAGAGGGATTTCCCGACAAAGCCGCCCGGCCAATACTTGATAAAGGGAAGCCCCTCGAATCGAATAACTGCGAACATCGATGAAGCGGCGGGGGAATCCGCCCAATGAGGTGGGAGCGAACACGGCGATGATCGACCGTAAACAGAGCAAGGAATTCCGCATGGCGATGCGGCCTGCGTTTGTCGACGGGGACGAAGAGTCCGACGCGAAGGTGGTCGAACACCAGAATGTTCGCACGTTCGAACGGGTGGCCAAAGCCCTGGCGGAAGAACGCTTTCACGAAGTGGCGCCGCTGGTGACCGACGATATCGAATTTGCATGGTTCGGTCCCCCGGACCTGCCGTTTACGCGTCGCGGCCGCGGCGCCCCGCTTCTACTCGGCGCGATTGAGCAACTGTTTTACAAGATGGAATCCCAGGCCCCGCTCGTCCAGTTCCTCGTGGCGCAAGGCGACCGCGTCGTGATGATCGCGGAGGAGCGCGGCATCTTCAAGGATTCCCGCCAGCCCTATTACTGGAAGATGGCCCAAGCGTGCCGTTTTCGCGAAGGCCGCATCTGCCAGGTGCATGTGCTGGTGGCGGATATCGACGAGGAAACCGCGCCCGCATGTCCTTGCCAAATCGACGCGTCGCGAATACGATGATCTTGTGGCCAACGGTCGCATCAGGCAAACGTCCTCTGCCATGTTCGTGCTGACGGCGCCATTTTTTGGGGAGCCGATAACCAGCCCGATGGACGCCAATTCAGGTTTTGGCCGCGTGTACAGCCACGGCCCCGCCGCTTCGCTTTGCGAAGCTGCGGAACCCGGCCGCTGGATCACACAACCCATAACCCAGGTGTCCCCTTTGAACTGCGGGCTCTCACAAAACGCGTCGCCACGGCATTACGGTGGAGGGGTTTGCCTTTTTTCTTGCGCGGGCACGCTACCCCGCTTTCATTTCACATGCTTGTCCGCGAAGTCTAGGAAGGTGTCCCAGTCGCGTTCCGTCACATCGTGACCGCCGGGGCGGATGTGGTAGGCGATGCGGCTGTTGTAGAGCGTGCCGGGCTGAGGCATCTCGGCGCTTTCGATACCGTGCTTGCCATCGGCAAGCAGCCGGTAGACGGGGTCGGCGTAGCGTGCCGCGAGAAACTCGCCCCGCGGGTCGGCCCAGTCGTCTTCCGCGGCGCTGCTCACCAGCGCCGGCCGCGGCGCCATGAGCGCGATGAGCAGGTGCTGATCGACCGGCAGAGCGTCTTCATTGTCGTTGTACTTGTTGAAGTTGTCGCAGAACCAGTGCGGAAAACGTTCATTGATTTTGGCGACGGTTTCTCCATGTCGCCGCCGCGAGAGGGCGGCCCCGCCGCAGCCGCTGTCGTTGGAAATGGCTGCCGCAAACCGCTCATCCAAAGCCCCGGCCCACAAGGCCGTCTTGCCCAGGCGGGAATGGCCGAAGACGATCACGCGGCGGGCGTCCACGATGGGAACGGGGGGGGCGGAGTCTTCGCTGAAAAACGTCGTGCCACGTTCCAGGTATGACAGGATCGACCGCAACCCCCACGCCCACGCCGCAATGCTGCCCCACGCGTCGGCCGCCGGCTTGCTCCGTTCGCCATGCAGGTAGAGGCCGTGGGCGCCGTTTTGAAAACCGTCGTCGAAGTCGGGATCGGTGTCCCCGTAGTACGCGGTCGCCACCGCGTAGCCGCGCCCGATGATTTTCGCGAGCGGCCAGCGGAAAGCGCTTACGCCGCGAGACTGCTTCGTGGCCCGATGGTTGACGATACCCTTGCCCCTGGCGCCGCGCATCCAGGCGTCGGAACGCTTGATCCGCGGATCGGGATGGATCGAGTGATTGCCGGCGAAGTTGAGGCCGAGAAAGACCGGCGGCGGCCTCGTAGCGTCCTTGGGCCGCACCATGAGCAACTGGACGGGCAGCCGCCGCTCGACATCGGCGACGCGGCCGTCCGGGGCAGGCGCCCTGAAGTGGACCGTCACCTGCAAGAACTCCAGATTGCCGATGTCAAACGGCCCTTCCTCGTCCCAGGACTCCCCGTGAATCCGGCCCGGGGCGGGGCCTTTGCCGTACATCTCGCTCTCGAATAGCCGCAGAATCTCCGCACGCCGGGCGGGCCAATCCTTCACCGTAGCGACGCGGGCGCCGTTTACCATCGCCAGCGGGTCGGGCAGGCGATACTCGGAGATGACGGGCCCCGCGTACGGTCCCGGTTTGGCGGCCTCTTGGGCAAGAACGGACACGCTGCCGATCATCGCGAGGAGCAATGACAACGTGGGAATTCTTGGCATGGCGGTTTCCCTGCGAGAAACGTTTGATTCCGCACGGATTATAGGCAGCGCGACAAACGGGCTTCAACGCTTTGGTCGAACGACAAGGCGGCCCAGGGATCGTGCTTTCGCCTTTTCGCGATCGGGCGAGAAGAAGCGACTCAACGGGAGGCCAGCCGCAGCCGGGTCCGGGCCGCCTCGGTGGCTTTCAGCCGTTTTTCGATCGCCGCGTCGCCGTGGGCGGTCTGGGACGCTTCGGCGGTGAGCCGCTGGGCGGCCTCGGCGTGGTCGATTTCATCCACGGGCTCGGCGGCGTCCGTGAGCAGGTAGACCTCGTCATTAACGACCTGCAAGAATCCGCCGCGGACAAAGTAGCGAATCGCCTTTTCGCCCCGGCCGATCCGCAGTTCACCCGCGCCGAGCCGGCCCACCAGCGGACTGCGGCCGGACGCGATGCCGATCTCGCCGTCAAACAGCGGCGCGGCCACGAAGTTGGTCTTCGCGTCCACCGCCTTGCGTTCGGGAGTGATGACTTGGACGATGAGCATGGGGTTAGCAATCCTAAAACGTCGCGCTCGCCTGCGGCGAGCGGCTAAACATCGCCCCGTCGCCTGCGGCTCAGGGTTAAGCGACGCCTTCCTACTTCTTCTCCATCTTTTTCGCCTGTTCGGCGACTTGTTCGATCGGGCCGACGTACATGAACGCTTGCTCGGGAAGGTGGTCCCACTTGCCGTCGCGGATTTCTTCGAAGCTGCGGATCGTGTCTTCCAGCGGGGTGATCTCGCCCGATTTGCCGGTGAAGACCTCCGCCACCAAGAACGGCTGCGAGAGGAACCGCTCGATGCGGCGGGCCCGGTGGACCACGACCTTGTCTTCCTCGTTCAGTTCGTCCACGCCGAGGATGGCGATGATGTCTTGCAGCTCGCGGTAGCGCTGCAACGTCATTTGCACGTAGCGGGCCACTTCGTAATGGCGCTCGCCGACGTACTGGGGATCGAGAATGCGGCTCGAGGACGCCAAGGGATCAATCGCCGGATAGATACCTTTTTCCGAGATCGACCGCTCCAGATAAATGAATGCGTCGAGCTGGCTGAACGCGGTGGCCGGCGCCGGGTCGGTCGGGTCGTCCGCCGGCACGTACACGGCCTGGACGGAGGTGATGGCGCCCTTCTTCGTCGAAGCGATCCGCTCCTGTAAGGCGCCCATTTCCGTGGCGAGCGTCGGCTGGTAACCGACCGCGGACGGCATTCGCCCGAGCAGCGCGGAGACCTCGCTTCCCGCCTGCGAGAAGCGGAAGATGTTGTCGATAAACAGCAGCGTGTCGGTCCCCGTGGAGTCGCGGAAATACTCGGCCATCGTGAGGGCCGAGAGGGCGACACGCAGACGCGCCCCCGGCGGTTCGTTCATCTGGCCGAAAACCATGCAGCTTTGCTCGATGACGCGCCGGCCGGTGTCGCCGATGGCCGTTTCCTGCATCTCGAGCCAAAGGTCGGTGCCTTCGCGGGTCCGTTCACCCACGCCCGCGAACACCGAGTAACCGCCGTGTTCGGAGGCGATCCGGGCGATGAGTTCCGTGAGGATGACCGTCTTGCCCAGTCCCGCCCCGCCGAACAGGCCGGCCTTGCCGCCGCGGACAAACGGCGTCAGCAGATCGATGACCTTGATGCCGGTGGCAAATAGCTCGGTGCTGGTCGAAAGGTCCGCCAACGCCGGCGCATTCTGGTGAATCGGGCGGTGTTCTTCCGTTTGGATGGGGCCCCGCTCGTCGATCGGCTGGCCGAGCAGATTGAAAACGCGGCCGAGCGTTTCCTTGCCGACCGGCACGGAGACGGGGGCGCCGGTATCGACGCAGTCCATGCCACGGACCAGGCCGTCGGTGCCGCCGAGGGCCACGCATCGCACCTTGCCGCCGCCAAGGTGCTGCTGCGCCTCGCCGACCAGGTCGATGGTCACGCCCTTATTCTCGGCCTGGACGGTGACGGCGTTGTAAATGGCGGGAAGCTGATCCTCCGGAAACTCCGCGTCGAACGTGGAGCCGATGACCTGCGAAATGCGGCCGGTTGCGGTGGCGGTGGCGGTGTCCATAGCGGCTGGCGATTGGCTGTTGGCTGTTGGTTGTTGGTTGTTGGTTGTTGGTTGTTGTAGCTGTTGGGGACCGGTCCCTGGCCCACGGCCCAAAGCCCACGGCTATTTCTTCAGCGCCTCGGCGCCGCCGAGGACTTCCATGATCTCGTTGGTGATCTGCGTTTGCCGGGCTCGGTTGTAGGTCATCGACAATTGCTTGATCATCTGGTCTGCGTTATCGGTCGCGCTCTTCATCGCCACCATCCGGGCAATCTGCTCGCTCACGGCGGCGTCGAGGAAGCAGCGGAAGAGGCGGATTTTGAAACTTTGCGGGATCAACTCCTCCAAAATGCTCTCGGCGGAGGGGAGGAATTCGTACTGGATTTGCCGGCCCTCCAGGAATCCCCCGCGGACGCGAGCGGGTTTCCATGGCCCCTTGCGCACGCCCTTGGGTTTTGTCGCGCCCAGGTCGCCCAGCGGCAGCAGCGTTTCGATGACCGCTTCCTGCCGGGCGTGGCTGATGAATTTGGTGTAGGAGACGTCGAGCCGGTCGATGACGCGGTCCGCATACGCAGCCAGATAGCGCGTCGCCAGTTCGTGGACCTCGGCGAACTGGGGCTTGTCTTCGAACTGCTGGTACGCGTGATCCAACTTGAAGCCGCGGAACCGCAACGCCGAAATGCCCCGTTTGCCGGAAACCTCGACCGACAGCCGGTCGTACTGCTCTTTCAGTTCGTGGTACCGCGGCATGCTGTTGCGGAGCACCGAGGCGTTGTAGCCGCCGCACATCCCGCGGTTGGCCGTCAGCACGAGCAGCGCCGCCGACCGGGTCGCTTCCCGCGGCGCCAAGAGCGGGTGCGACAGCTCGGTCCCGGCCCGCTCGAGTTCCACGACCAGCGCGTGGATGCGGTCGGCGTAGGCCGAGACGGCGGTGGCCCGCTGTATCGCCTGCTGGAACCGGGCCGTGGCGATCAATTCCATGGTCCGCGTAATCTTGCGGATGTTCTTGATCGACTTGCGGCGTTTATCGAGTTTGCGGGCTTTACCCATGCCAATCGCTCAAATGGGGCGCATCGAGCGGATTATGTCTCACTTGGCGTAAACAGATTCATGAATGCATCGATCATCCCGCCCACTTTCTCACGGAATTCATCCGTAATATCCGAGGCGCCTTGGACGAATTCCAACACATCCTGCTCCTGGCCGTGCGCGTAGCTGAGGAATTCCGCCTCCCAGCGGCGGATGTCCCGAACCGGCAGCTTATCGAGGTAGCCGTTCGTCCCGGCGAAGATGACCAGGATCTGGTCGTACACGTTCATCGGCTTGTACTGCGGTTGCTTGAGCAGCTCGACCATCACGTAGCCGCGATCGAGGCGGGCCTGGGTGGCGGCGTCCAGGTCGGTGCCGAGCTGGGCGAAGGCTTCGAGTTCGCGGAACGAGGCCAGATCCAGCCGCAAACCGCCAGCCACCTTCTTCATCAGTTTGATTTGCGCGTTGCCGCCGACGCGGGAGACCGAGATGCCGGCGTTCATCGCCGGGCGCTGGCCTTTGAAGAAGAGGTCCGGCTGCAGGTAAATCTGCCCGTCCGTAATGGAAATGACGTTGGTCGGGATGTACGCGGACACTTCGCCCTCGAGCGTTTCGATGATCGGCAGCGAGGTGAGTGACCCGCCCCCCATCTCGTTGGACAGCTTGGCCGACCGCTCTAAGAGCCGGCTGTGGCAGTAGAAGACGTCGCCGGGATAGGCCTCGCGGCCGGGGGGTCGCCGCATCAAAAGCGATATCTCCCGGTACGCCACCGCCTGCTTGGAAAGGTCATCGTAGATGATCAGAGCGTGGTGTCCGTTGTACATGAAGTGCTCGGCCATCGCCGTTCCGGCATAGGGGGCGATGTATTGCAGCGGGGCCGGAGCGGAAGAGCCGCTCACGATGACCGTCGTGTATTCCATCGCCCCGTGCTTGCGGAGGATCTCGATGACGCCGGCCACCGACGAGTCCTTCTGCCCCACCGCCACGTAGAAGCATTTGACGCCCGTATTCTTCTGGTTGAGAATCGTGTCGATGGCGATAGCGGTCTTGCCGGTCTTGCGGTCGCCGATGATCAGCTCCCGCTGGCCGCGACCGATCGGCGTCATCGCGTCGATCGCCTTCAGGCCCGTCTGCAGCGGCTCCTTGACCGGCTGCCGCTTGGCCACGCCGGGGGCCAGCACCTCTACCGGTCGGGTCTCGGTCGTGTTGATCGGGCCCTGGCCGTCCAGCGGGTTGCCCAGCGGATCGACCACGCGGCCGATCACCGCATCCCCCACCGGCACACTCAGCAGCGTGCCGAGGGCCTTCACTTCGTCGCCTTCTTCAATATCGAGGTAGTCGCCGAGGATAATCACGCCGACGCTGTTCTCTTCGAGATTGAAGGCGAGACCGTTGACGCCGCCCGGAAACTCGACCATCTCGCCCGACATCACGTTCGAAAGGCCCCAGACCCGGGCGATGCCGTCGCCGACCTCGAGGACCGTGCCAACCTCGCGGACGTCGATCTGCGACTCGAACTGGGCGATCTCCCGCTGGATGACGGAGGCGATTTCGTCGGCGTAAAATTTCATGGTCTTCTTGCTGAGTTTACAATGAAAACATCCAGTGTTGTTTAGGATCTGACGAATCGGTCGAGGGACGCCTGGGCCTGGCTGACGGCGCTGGTCAGGGCCGTCTGCCGCAGCCGGTTGAGCCGCGAAAGGACGCTGCCGTCGTACACCTGGTCGCCCACCCGCACCACCAGCCCGCCGATGAGCGACGCATCGACCCGCGTGGTTAGTTGCACGTCCTTGGCCAGGGCCGCGGAGAGGCGGTCGCGGACTTCTCTCGCCGTCGCCGCATCCACCGGGGCCGCTGTCGTGAGGATGGCGGGGACGCGGCCGAGGGCTTCGCTCCGCAGGGCCGCCGCCGCCCGCGCGATTTGCCGCAGCAAGTCCAACCGCCGCCGCCGGGCCAGCACCTTGAGGAAGTTGAGCAAAATCGGCTTCATCTTGCCGGCGAAGACCCGCTCGAGCATCGCCGCCTTGTCCTGCGGATCGATGCGGGGGGACGCGAGCACGGCCGCGAACGCCGGTTGTTTGTCGAGCACGTCCTTGACCAGCAAATCCAACTCGCCAAGCGCCTCGTCCGCCTCGGGCCCCGGCCCCACCGCCCCGAGCAGTCCCTTGGCGTACACCGCGGCCACGGAAGCGGCCGACGGATCGGCGGGGATTGCGGCTTGGGGGTCGAGGGCGGGCATGGGAGGGTTGAAGTCGGAAGTCGGAAAGGACCGTTTAGCCGCGACGCCGCAGGCTCGCGGGGACGCGCCCACGGACCATAACCCAAAGCCCACGGCTAGTTTTTGCTCGGAAATTTCTCCAGCGCCTCATGCACCAGCCGGCTGTGGTCGTCGGGGCTCAGTTGCCGGCCGACGATTTTGCCGGCGAGATCGACGGCGGTGTCGATGCTCCCTTTGGCGAGTTCGCGGATGGCCTCGTTTTTGGCGGCGCCGATCTCGCGGAGTGCCCGGTCGCGCTCCGCCGCGGCGGCCTGCCTCGCCCCGGCGACGATCTGCTGCTGCTGCCGCTCGGCGGTCTTCTTGCCGCTTTCGATCATCTGCCGCACTTCGTCGCGGGCCGAATCCAACTGCCGCTGATACTCGGCGAGCAAGGCCCTGGCGTCCTCGTGGTTCTTTTTCGCCGAATCGATCTCGTCGGCGATTCCCTGCTCCCGCTTGGCGAGGCCTTCCAGGATGGGTCCCCACGCGAATCTCCAGAGGACGGCGAGGACCAGCAGGAAGACCACGAGCGTAACGATTGCCAGATCGACATCGAGCGGCAGCGGATTGACGCCTCCCGCCTCCGCCGCCAGGCAGGGACGCGAGGTAGCGACGGCGCCGAAACCCACCGCCTTACAAAACACCGTGCGACCAATCATGGGACACGCTCGCCTAGCCGAGGGCTTCGATGAGGCACACCGCCAGGGCAAAGAACGTGGCGCCTTCCATGATCGCGGCCGAAATGATCATGCCGGTCTGGATGTTGCCGGCCACTTCCGGTTGCCGCGACATCCCTTCCACGGCGCTCGCCCCGATGCGGCCGATCGCCAGGCCCGCGCCCAGCATCACCAGGCCCGCGCCGACGGACGCACCCATGAACATGCGGACATCGGTTCCGCTGTTCGCTTCCGCTTTCGTTTCTTTGGCGGCCGCCTCGTTTCCCGGCTGGGCGAACGCCAGGTGGGGTGGCAGGACCAGCACGGCGGCAACGGCCAACACTCCAACAATCAGCAGGTTTTTCACGGTTCGTTTCTCCTTGGTCGCAAAGGGTTATTTGTTATGGCGGCGCCACATCAATGCGGGTGCACGGCCATGCCAATAAACAGGGAAGCCAGAAACACGAAAATGTACGCTTGCAGAAAGGCGACGAACAGTTCCAGCAGGCTCAGGGCGGTGGCGCCCGCAATGGCCACCGGCGCCACGCCCGCAAAAACCCACACGTTGACCGCCCACGCCACGGCGACAAAGGCCGTCAACACGCCGAGCACCATGTGCCCGGCCATCATGTTCGCAAACAAACGAATCGCCAACACGAAGTGTTTGATCAACGTGCCCAATACTTCGATGAAAAAGATCATGATTTTGAGCGGGCCGAGCACGAACGGCAAATCGATGTCCGGCATCTGGGCCTTCCAGTACCCCACCGCGCCCAGCTTCGCCATGCCCGACCCGATCGATACGGCAAGGCAGATGATCGCCAACATGCCCGTAACGGCGAGCGCGGAAGTGGGCGAGCCGGCCCAGGGAATCATCCCGAGCAAATTGCATGCGAGAATGAAGAAGAACAACGTCCACAGGAACGGGAGATAGCGGTCGGCGTCGTGCTTGCCGATCGCCGGGCGGGCCACCTGATCGCGAATGAAAAGCAGCATCGCCTCGAGCAGGTTCCACATGCGTCCCCGGGGCCGCTCGCCGGTTTTGATTTTGTGAGCCACCCACGTAAACAAGGCGATCACAATCAACCCCGCCACCACCTCCAGCGCCATGAATTTGGTGAGCCGGAGATTGAACGGCTGGATCATGTTGTCGATGACCGCGGCCCCGGTTTGAATCCGCACGACCGGCTCCTCGCCGCGGAACTGGGGCAGATAAATGTGGCCGTCGCGCATCCCATCGAAATCCAGCACTTTCGGCACATGAAAGAATTCGGCGTCCTGCACGTGGCGGAACAGATTGCTCGGCGCCAGAGGATTCTCTTCGCCGTGGGGCGCCGCCGAGGCGGCGGACAACTCCGCCTCCGCCCCGTCCGAGGTCCGCTGAACGTCCATGGCTATCGCCCCCTCTCGTGCGGCGCGGGAAGCGATAGCGGCGCCGCCGTAGCGCCCTTCACCGCCAGGGCCGTATCCACCGCCAAAAACAGCGGGTACAGGCCCAGCGTCCACCAAAAAACGCCGGCGTCCACCAAGGGGCTTCTTTTTGCCACGGCGATGGCGACAACGCCCAGCGGGAAGACGGTTCGACAAACCATCGACAGGCCCAGCCGCCATAACGCGGGTTGAGACAACCGCGGAAAAAGGGAGAGGAGGGAAGGGGGAACGCTTGCGCCAACCAGCGCAAAAATGGGAACGGCGGCCGCCGCCGCGCCCATCGCCGACCCCGTCAGCACGAATCCGAGCGGCATCGCCAAACAACCGCAACACACGCCAAGGACGATGGATATGGGAATTCCAGCAAGCGACCTATCCCATCTGGCCCTCGAGGGCGATGGCTTGTGATGCGCGTTCGTTGGTGGAAAAGGCTCCCTCACGGCTAGTCTTCGGAATCCCTCTTTTTGTCCTGCTTGGCCATGTTAAGCAAATGCCAAATCCCCAGGGCGAGTCCCCCGCCAAATCCCAGCAACGCAAACACGACCACCGTCCCGGCGTAACGATCGGCAGCCAGACCAAGCAACCCCGGCGCCACCATCTCCACTGCGACGACCATCGCTTTCATCGCCCATTGGTAGGCGATCACCATCGCATGCCGGGTGTCGTCTTCACTTGGCACGACAGGTCTCGTGGCCGCTGTCGAGTAAAGGGCACAATGTAATGAACCTGGGGTAGCTGGTCAACGCGCCGAACCATTCCCGGAAGTTGGGACCGCGCGTCGCCCGTAGGCCAGGGAACGACGCCGGAGGACCGCTGAACAGCCGGTTGGACGCGTTCGTAACAACAGAAGGCGACAACAGCGGAGAAATCGAGAAGCCCGAGCCGCGGTCCGTACGCGCGACAGGACGTTTGGGGGAGTAGTGAGAATGGGTAATCTGAATGGGGCTTCACCTGCGACTTGACCAAGTCGCGGAAATAATGCTAACCGATTGTGAGATAAGTGGTTGCGATATTTCGTTCATGGTTGAGAGTAGCCCTTTTGGGGAGGGGCAAGATTGCGTGTGTGGCCAACTTCAATTACACTGCAACAATTGAGGACGTGGAGGATTTGTCCAATCGTGGCGTTCATATTCTCCGATTCCTCCCACCCCCAACCAAGGCCCTTGCAGCGTTCCAAGCCCCACAACACCGTCCCACCCCCGCAGCCGGCTTGACCTCGCGGCGCGTACGCCTCCCCGGCGTCGCAGGCCCAAACCGATGCGAAGTCGGAAGAACAGAGTAGCGGCTGGAGACCAACCACCCGCTCAGCACATTGGAGAGAAGACGTTGATGACCGCCGCATCTTTGAAAGAATACACGGTAAAGGATCTCGCCCAGATGGCCAAGGATCGGGGCGTGGCCGGCTGGCACTCGATGCGAAAGGACCAGCTCGTGCGGGCGCTAGTCAAGACCGAACGTTCGGGCTCCTCGCGGAATCGCGGCAGTTCCAAATCGGGCGTCAAGAGCGCCTCGACCAGCCGGCGAATCGCGTCTTCGAGAAAATCGGCGGCAAAATCGACTTCGGGTAAACGCGGCGCCAGTTCGCATCGCAACGGCAGCTCCCGCCCGCCGCGAGCCGCCGAAAACGGCAAATCGAAATCCGCCCCCGCCCCCGCCAACGCCCGCCCGCGCAGTTCGCTCCGGCGGATCGAAGAACTGCACCGTGAGCGCGAGGCCCGGCACGATCTCTCCAGCAGCGGTTTCCGCAACGGGCAACGCAAGCAAGTGGCGAAGAACCGCGTGGTCCTGATCGTCCGCGACGCCTACTGGCTTCAGGCGACGTGGGAATTTACCCGGCAATCCGTCGAACGGGCCCGGGCGGCGATGGGAGCGTACTGGCACACGGCCAAGCCGACGCTTCGCTTGCTCGATTCTCCCGGCGGCAACGTGACGAACACGGCCGACACGGTCATTCGCGACATCGAAATCCACGGCGGCGTGAACAACTGGTACATCGACGTGAAGGATTCCCCCAAGACCTTCCGCGTCGATATTGGTTACCTCGCCTCGAACGGCAAATTTTACTCGCTCGGCCGCAGCAACTCGGTGACCACGCCGGCCCCCGGCAGCAGTTCCACGGTCGAAGGTCACTGGGCAGACATCGCCAAGAACGGCGATCATATCTTCGCCCTTTCCGGCGGCTACGAAGCGTCGAACGCCCGTGGCGACCTGCAAGAACTGTTCGAGGAGCAACTGCGGCGGCCGATGGGTTCGCCGCTGACCACCAACTTCGGCCCCGGCGCCGGCAACCTGCCGCGGACGGACGACGACTTCACCTTCGAGGTGGACGCCGAGATGATCATCTACGGCGTGACCCACCCCGACGCCTTTGTCAGCATCAGCAACGACCCCGTCAAACTGCGGGAGGACGGCTCGTTTACCGTGCGGCTGAGCATGCCGGACCGCCGCCAGGTGCTGCCGCTGGTGGCCGCCAGCAGCGACGGGTTGGAACAGCGGACGGTCGTCCTCTCGGTCAACCGCAACACCAAGGTGATGGAGCCGGTCTCCCGGGACCCGGCGGAGTGAGTCCCACTTCCTCAAGGAGAGGGGCAAGAACCTTACACCGTCACTTCAGAGCATTTTGTGCGCACGTTGAAATCCGAAATCCGAAATCCGTTCCAACTGATCCACCGGCGCCGCTGCGTTAAGGCTGCCGCTGCGAAATCCCCCCAAGTCGATCGTCACAAACGTGAAGCCAAGTGCGGTCAGGTGTTGATTGAGCTGCGATCGTAGCGGGTCCGCCGCGAGCCGCGCGATCCACTCCGGCGGCGCCTCAATCCGGGCGACTTCCCCCGCGTGCAACCGCACCCGCACGGGCGACACGCCATGCTCCCGAAGCCACTGCTCGGCGGCGTCGATCTTCTTCAGCCGCTTCGGCGTGACCTCCACTCCGTACGCCACCCGGCTGGCCAGGCACGGCGCCGCGGGTTTTTCCGCCACGGGCAACTCCCAATGCCGCGCCAACGCTCTTACCTCTTCTTTGGTCAGGCCCGCAGAAAGCAGCGGGCTGAGCACGTCGAAATCTCGCGCGGCTCGCATGCCGGGGCGATGATCTCCCACGTCATCCGCATTGGCGCCGTTGGCCAGATGCGTCACACCCAGCCGCTGCGCGATTTCCTGGGCCTTGGTGTACAACTCCGTCTTGCAATGAAAACAGCGGTCCGGCGCGTTGCGGCGATACTCGGGCGACGCCTGTTCCTGCGTGGCGATGATCTCGTGGCGGATGCCGATGCGTTCCGCCACGCTGCGGGCCTGCTGAAGTTCGCCTTCCGCCAGTGAATCGCTCACGCCCGTAAAAGCCACGGCCTTCTCGCCCAAAGCAAGAAACGCGGCCTTGGCCATCACCGCGCTATCCACCCCGCCGGAGAGCAGCACACCAAGAGACGGCAGGGCGCGCAGTTCGGCCAATAGCCGATCGCGCCTAGATTCGAGTTGGAGAGAAAGACCATCCATTTACCCGCAAGTGTACCACAACCCTACGCGACTATGCCCGGAGAGAGACCGCTTTGACCCATCGCGGGTCGTGGGCGCTGCCTGGCCTACGCCAATGCCGCCACCATCTCCCTTGCGAACTCCCCAATCTCGTTCAGGGCCCAGTCTTTGCCCTTCGTTTCCGCCTCGGCGATGCGGCGGACGATGGCCGAGCCGACGATCACTCCGTCGGCGAGGTCCTTGAGCTGTTTCGCCTGCTCCGGCCCGCTCACGCCGAACCCGACGCAGATCGGCAGGTCCGTTTGTTCGCGTAGCCAGGCGAGGTTATCGGCCAGCTCCGGCGGCAGTTCCTTGCGTTCGCCCGTGATGCCGGCCACCGAGACGTAATAAAGGAACCCGGTCGTTTGCTCGGCGATTCTCTTTTGCCGTTCGCGGGACGTCGTGGGCGTGACGAGTTGGATCAGGGAAAAATCATGCTTGCGGCAAATGGCCGCGAAGTCGTCCGCTTCTTCCACGAGCAAATCGGGCACGATGGCGCCGGCCACGCCCATTTGCTTGCACATTTGTACGTACTGCTCCGGACCGTGGCGGAACACGATGGCGTAGCTGACCATCGTGACGACGGGGCAGGGCAGGGTGGGTGTGACGTGGCCGAGCGTGGCCAGGATGTCGGCGAGTTTGATTTTTCGCGCCAGAGCCCGCGTGTAAGACGCCTGGATGACCGGGCCGTCGGCGATGGGGTCGCTGTAGGGGATGCCCACCTCGCACACGGCGGCCCCGGATTCGGCAAGCTTCGTCAGCGCCACGGCGGTGAATTCCAGGTCCGGGGCGCCGGCCGTGACGAAGGGGACAAAGGCCTTGCGACCTTCGCCTTTGAGCTTCGCGAATGCTTCGTCAATGGTTGGCACGCTGGCTCTTCCGGCTCGTTCCCTGGGGCGCCCGCGGTGGCGCCGCGATTGAATTGCCACCGCGTCACCATTGTAAAGCGAAGGTCCGCAGCAACCAATCGGGAGATAAACGGCTGTCGCCCATGCCGCTGCCCGCTTCACTTTTGCGCGGCCCCTCGCTACACTTCAAAATGCGGATTCGGTCAATCCACACGGGCGCGGTGACGCGCCCCGAACCTCTCTCGCCGCAACCTGTCTAAAACACACGACTTACGAACACGTCCCCGTAGCCCAATTGGATAGAGCGTCGGCCTCCGGAGCCGAAGGTTACAGGTTCGAATCCTGTCGGGGATACTCAAGCAGCGTAAGGACTTACGTCGCTTGACGGTATCCACTCCGTAGTTTATTCTGTAGTTTATTGAAGGCTCCCCGCCCGGTTCCAGCGGTCGAGGAGCCGAGCCGACCTTTCGATCAGCCCTTGGGTTTTCCACAAGGTTCTGTGATCGGAGGGTTGGAAAATGGGTCGTCGTGCCAAACCGTGGTTCCGGCCGGACATCGGCTGGTGGGTGACAAACGTCGGCGGCAAGCAGCACCGGCTTGCCAAAGGCAAGGCGAACAAGGCGGAGGCGGAGCGGGCTTTTCACGAGTTGATGGCCCTCACGCCACGACGGCCGGAAGCACACGATGCCCGCGTCTGCGACTTGGTGGAAGCCTTTCTGGATTTCGCCCGCAAGAAGAAGTATTCTGCGGACACCATTCGGAACTACGACTTCTACTTGATGAGCTTCTGCCTGTACGCCGGAGATCGTCAAGCCCGAGAGGTCATTCCCAACGATGTGACCAACTGGCTCATGTCCCCAAAGGACGATGGAACCCCGAGGGTGTGGAACGACACTACCGAGTACAACGCCAAGCGATATGCCTTTCGCCTTTTCTCCTGGGCGACTGAGGAGGGGCTCCTTGCAAAGAATCCCCTCAAGGGGTTGAAGCGAGAGAAACCGGAGACCAAGCGGCGTTGCCTGACCGAAGCGGAATACTGTTCGCTGCTGCGTGGTGCTCGGCGGCCGCTTCGGCTGTTCCTCTGGGCCTTGATGGAAACGGGTGCTCGTCCGAGCGAACTCCGTCGGCTCAAGTGGAACGAGGTCAAAGAAGACACGTTCGAAATCGAGAAACACAAGACAGTCAAAAAGACGGGCAAGCCCCGCGTAATCTATGTGACCGCACGATTGCAGCGGCATATCGCCCAACTCAAGAAACGGTCTGCGTCGGCCTACGTGTTCGTCAACAGCCTCGGTGAGCCTTGGACCGGAAACGCCGTCGTACAGCAGGTCAACCGAATCAAGCAACGATGCCACTTGGCTGACGACGTGTGTGCGTACATGATCCGGCACACTTTCGCCACCTGGGCGTTGGTGCGGGGCGTTGATCCGGCGACCTTGGCGGAGATTCTGGGTCATAAGGACACGGAAATGATCATTAAGGTTTATCTGCATCTTGCCGAGCAGAAGGGTCACATGCTGAATGCCGTCGAGTTGGCTGCTCGCCGCCCCGCCCGGCCCAAGCCTGCCGCAAACGGGAAGCGTTTAAGTGCGTGAACGCACTGGGTGCTTGCGGTCGTGGCTGAGCGGCGATGCGTTCGCGCCGCCGCACGGTGTTTCGTTGAATGAAGTTGTGGATTTCTTCCGCGTCAACACGGATCCCGCCACGGCCAATACCACCCCGAAAGGCAGTGAGGCTGCGAGTCCGCATCGGGCGCAACCGGTGGAGCACGCCCTTAGGCGGCGGTGTGGGTTGGTAGTTGGTCGAGCAGGCCGCGGTGCGGGTGCAGGCGTTTCGTCTCGGCAGCGGTGTAGGAGTCGATGAATTCGTC
>Ga0180438_10003079_pt1 | contig 25825 bp, 23 predicted proteins | sample SS_ome_12_FD_132455 | JGI IMG/M metagenome (GOLD analysis project Ga0180438, IMG submission 132455) | Hypersaline lake sediment archaeal communities from the Salton Sea, California, USA - SS_3_D_2 metaG | ecosystem: Environmental > Aquatic > Non-marine Saline and Alkaline > Hypersaline >... | reverse complement strand
GATTATCCCCCTATCAGATCAGGAGATCAAAGATATTGAAAAAACGGCCACCCAGTATCGATGGCAAATTTCACCGTATTATGTCAGTTTGATTGATCCCCAGGACCGATCGTGTCCGATTTTTCAGCAGTCCGTACCCACGATACACGAGTATCTGAGCAAAGCAGAGAGGGAGGATCATTATGCCCTCGTCTACAATTCCCCGGCACCCCTCATCACCCGTCTCTATCCCGATCGTGTGATTATCAACGTAACGAATATCTGCGCCATGTTCTGCCGGCATTGCTTGCGGAAGAAGGACATTGCCCTGAAAGATACGATCTATCCGAAGGAGGATGTACGTGCAGCCCTCGATTACATTGCGGATAGTCCAGAGATACGTGATGTGCTCCTGACCGGTGGTGACGCGCTGGCCTTGTCCGACGACTACATTGATTGGATTTTGACAGAGCTGGAAGCCATTCCCCATATCGAAATCAAGCGGCTGGGCTCCCGGATGCTGGCCACGTTGCCCATGCGTGTTACACCCGAACTGTGTAATATGCTCAGCCGACACAAACCGGTCTACCTGAACACGCAGTTTAACCATCCCCTGGAAATCAATCCCGAATCTGCGGTGGCCGTGGACCGCCTGATTTCGGCCGGCGTGATGGTGGGGAATCAATCTGTCCTTCTCAAGGGCATAAACAACGATAAGCATGTCATGAAGAAGTTGGTTCACGAACTTCTTAGGATACGTGTGCGTCCTTACTACATCTTCAACTGCAAGAAACTCCAGGGCATCCGGCACTTTCGAGCATCTGTGGCCGAAGGACTCAACATCATCGAAAACCTGCGAGGGTATACATCGGGTCTGGCCGTGCCCACGTTCATCATCACAGCGCCCGAGGGGAGGGGGAAGACGCCCATGGCCCCCACGTACCTGTTGAATTACAACCGCAACGGAAAACTCCTGTTTCGAACATGGAGCGGTTATGTGTGCGAGTACGAGGATGAGATTCTCGATGAAGAATGATCGGTCATTTTTTTTTGCCATGGGTATCCGGTAGAAAAGTATCATGGATAGACGAAAACAGCGTATTCTCTCTTTCATCGAAGCCCAGGTCGAAGACCAGCTGCGGTTCGTCATCGATCTCTGTAACCAGAACAGTTATACATACAACAAAGAAGGCTTGGACCGTGTGGCGGGCTTGATTCTGGAAGCTTTAGAAGGCCTGTTCCCAGAACACCGGATTATCCAGCAGGAGGACGTGGGGAACCATCACATACTCAGGAATACAAACGACTCCGGAGCCATCTGCCTGCTGGGCCACATGGATACAGTTTTTCCTCCGGATCACCCTTTTCAGGAGTGCACGCGAGATGGCGACAGACTCAAAGGCCCCGGGACCGGCGATATGAAGGGCGGTATTTCTGTTTTTGTGTATGCCCTCAAAGCCCTGAATGAAGTGGGTGCGCTCAGCGGTCTTCCCATCGTATTCATTCTCAACAGCGACGAAGAGATTGGTTCGCCGACGTCCCGATCCATGTATGTGGAAGAGCGAAAAAAAGCAGCGGCCTGCCTTGTAGCGGAGTGTGCTGGTCCTCACGGTGAAGTCGTCGTTTCCCGCAACGGCAAGATAGGGGCGAGGATTGACTGCTGGGGCCAGGATCGACATGTCGGCATGGGTACCCATAAGAAGGCCAGCGCCTTACTGGAGCTGGCACAAAAAGTCGTTGCCGTGGAATCCCTGAACGACTGCCTCTCCGGTGTGAGTATCAACGTCGGCAGAATCGAAGGGGGGCTGGGCCCCTGTACGATCCCGGCGCATGCTCACTGCCTCGTTGATGTACGATGGGTGGAAGAGGGACATCGGGATGTTATCGTGCGTCACATCGAGGACGAAATAGCCCGACCTTACCAGCCGGGGTGCACATCGGAGTTTACAATCCTCAACGCACGGCCGGCTATGCCTGTATCGCAGGGTACGGAGACATTGTTGGGCATGATTCAGGAAATCGGCCGGCGCCTTGATCAAACCATTCAGCCAACGCATCGTCGGGGCACATCGGATGCCAATTTTTTCGGTGCCATGGGAGTCCCCACCATCGATGGATGGGGCCCCGTCTGTCAGAAAGACCACACACCCGAAGAAAGCATCATCATTTCCAGTCTGTTTCAAAGAACGGCACTCCTATCGCTTTTTTTATTGGAATACGGACGCACGCAGGGAATGATCTTATGAGTGCCATCCCTTCAAACAGTAAAAGATATCGATCCGATAAAACAGGGGTAAATCGGATCGATTTTTTTTACAGGACACACCTGCCTTTCCTCAGTCACATCGATTGGCTATTTAATTTGGAATAAAAATCTGCATTCATCGAATCTTCCGAGAGATTGTGGAGATATAAGATGATCTCGCCCGTATCAATTCGATCCGACATATTGATAAAATTCATGTTAATGAACGACCTGCCGAGTCTGTGCCTCAAGCATCCAATCACATACAGCCTGTGAATGGGCTCCTCGCTCCTCAGAATGCCCGATAAAAAGACCGTCGAATGTCTCATCTGTCACTGTTACCAGCCTCATCCGATCGTTGATAAGTTCAACGATCCCCATAATATGCAATCCTCAAAATAATTTGTATAAATCGTGTAACTTTTTTCTCCTCTCTTGCATCTATAATTTGAAATGATTACTATGAAACAAGTGAGTCACCGAATAAATATCGAATTCAAAGCAGGAGGCGTAGTCGGTATTGTCCAGATCTGAATTGGAACTCGTGGCCGAGGCAAAGAACGGTTGTAAAGAAGCGTTCGAGACGCTGTTTCGAAAACATCAAGATTATATCTATAACTTGCTGTTTCAATTGACGGGCGATCCTGCTGAAGCCGATGACTTGGCGCAGGAAACCTTCATTCGTGTTTATGAGAAGCTGCCGAGTTTCCGTGCCGAATCGAGTCTGCGTACCTGGGTGAGTGTTATTGCCATGAATATGTTTCGTCAATCACTGCGAAAAAAGCCCCATCCTCCTACGTTAAAGATCGATGAAATTCGTATTCCGGGGAATCGAGGGAATCCTGAACGCATCGTGATTAAATCCGAGATGCAATGGTGTATTGCACATGTTCTGCACCACCATTTGCCACGGCATTTTCGTGAGGTCTTGATTCTCCGGGACTTGCAGGGTTTCAGTTATAAGGAGATATGCGAAATACTCGGCCTTTCGATGAGTACGGTGAAGACGCGAATCCATCGTGCCCGAACGGCGTTTCGTGATCATTTCATAGCGGACGGATGTAAGGCCATGGTCGATGACTATCTGTGTATTTGCGATGGGGTAGATCTGATATGAAATGCAAAGAAGTGTGTTGCCTGCTTTCCGATTATTTGGATGGAGAGCTGAACGACGAGATTCTGAATGAATTGGAACATCATTTAAGCGAGTGCTCCACGTGTATCCTTCATTTGCATCGATTGGAAAAAAGCGTTCGATTATTAAAGCAACTCAAGGATAGAAAAGCACCGCATAATTTAATAAAAATCAAATATTAAACTATTTTGATGATGTTCTGGCATAGACTATAAGATGGAAAATTTATATCGTTATTGGATTCTGTCCAGAGGGAAAGAGATATTAGGAGTGAACAGCGTTATCGAAGGCCTGCAAAAAGAACTCTCCCAAAATGGATTCATGAGTACAGTTGTTTCTATTCATCGTTTATCCGAAGTGCGTTCTGATCTAGAGCGTCTTCTCGAATTAGGAATCCTAGACGGTGATTTTTACGATGAAATCACATCGCGTTATGATATGGAGTGGAACTTCGAGCCTCCGACGGATTTCCAAACCGCTCGGTCGATCATTTTAGTGGCCGCACCCCAACCCAAGGTTCGTATAAAATTTGAACTATCCGGTAAGGTCTATCACGTGATCATTCCGCCAACCTATTTACACGATACCGACGAGATAGCACGAGGGATCGTATCTAGATTCCTTGAATGCGATGGCTATCAAATCGTCGATGCGTTACTCCCAGAAAAACTCGTTGCCGTCCGTAGTGGACTGGCTTGTTACGGAAGAAATAATATATCATACATAGACGGTTGGGGCAGTTTTTACAGGTTAAAGGCTTTTTTCTCGGATATGCCGTGTGCTACCGATCACTGGCAAGAAGCTGACATGATGGAACGCTGTGAGACGTGCAAGGCATGCATGAAGGCGTGTCCCGCAGGCGCCATCGATGGGGACAGATACCTGATTCGTGGGGAGCGATGTTTGACGTTTTTCAATGAAGAAACGGGCAGCTTTCCGGAATGGGTCGATCCTGAATGGCATAATTGTCTGATGGGCTGCATGGCATGTCAGGATATATGTCCAGTAAATTCGGAGCATAAGGATTGGATCGTCGATGGGGATGAATTTTCAGAGGATGAGACGCGGATGATACTGGATGGACATCCGAGAGATGGGCTTTCCCCGGAAATGTCTGAAAAGTTGAAACGATTGTACATGTGGGATCACTATCGTTTGCTCCAGAGAAATCTGACTGTTTTGATAAATCGCAGACAATATCGAAATGTGTAATCGCCGTACCGCGATTGACGATAACCGCCGGTGATAATCGTATTTATACGGAATTGGAGATCACTGTCTTGAACGGTGAGGTATGCGAACTCGGAGTCCGTTCCCACTAAGGAGGTGATATGGGATACGAAAGAATCCTGCGAATACTCGCACCGTGCGGGTTGAACTGTAAAAAATGTTTTGCTTATACTCAGGGTGATATAAGAGTTCATGCCACGAGACTCAAAGAATCGTTGGGGCAGTTTGATCGTTACGCAGAGAGATTCTCCACGCTGGTGGATCCCGTGTTTGCACATTATGCATCATTTAAAGACTTGCTGGCTCATCTGACGTGTGGAGACTGCGACGGATGTAGAAAGGGCATGTGTAAATACCCGAATTGCGGCGTTATCGATTGCTATCAGAAGAAAGGCGTGGAATTCTGCTTTCAATGCGATGAATTTCCCTGTGATAAAACCCATTTCGATTACGACTTAGAACAACGATGGATTCGAATGAACAATCGGATGAAGGAAATCGGGGTGGAAGCTTATTTCGAGGAAACGAGGGACACACCCAGATACCAATAACAAGTAAAATACATCCCATTATCCAATTTTAAGAATAAGATGAGAGCAACCTGAACCCCTGTCTGTCTCAGAGAACGGCACTCCTGTTGCTTTTTTTATTGGAATACGGGCGCATGCAGGGAATAATCTCATGAGTGCCATCCCTTCAAACAGCGGACGATATCGATCCGATAAAAAAGGGTTAGATCGGATCGTTTTTTATACAGGACACACCTTCCTTTTTTCAGTCACATAGATCGGCTTTTTAATTTGGAATAAATGCCCACATTCTCGAATCTCCCGAGAGGTTGCGGAGAGATGAGAGAGTCCCTCGCTCGATTAAATTCGACTTGACATAGTCATAAAATTAATGTTAATTAATGAACTACGGAGTCTGTATATCAGGCGTCCGTTCCAATCCATTTTATGAATGGGCTCGACGTGACGATACGAACCACATCCGCTGGGATCCATCCGGAATCGGCTAACGTACGAAAGGGGAGATCATGAAAGGTATGAATGAAACCGGAGAGACGTCCACTCGAAAACACGGCATACTCGTGGCCATCATTCCTATCGTGGTTATGATGGCGCTCCTTATCGTCGGGTATGGGATGTATAAAATCGAGCCCCAGGTGCTCCTGATCGCGGCCGCTTTTGTCACCGGATGCTTGGGTCTCATACTGCGCTTTAAATGGGAGGACATGCAAAAGGGCATCGTCGACAGCATCACCAAAGCATTGCCGGCGATGCTGATCATGATCTGCGTCGGTGTTTTAATCGGCTCGTGGATCGCGGCTGGCACGATTCCGATGATCATTTATTACGGGCTCAAGCTCATATCTCCGAAATTTTTCCTGGTCACGGCGTGCTTTGTCTGCAGCCTGACGTCCATTGCCACGGGAACCTCATGGGGAACCATCGGAACCCTGGGCGTGGCATTCATCGGCATTGCCCTGGCTTTGGAGATTCCCCTGGGTCCGGCGGCGGGAGCTATCGTGGCCGGCGCCTATTTTGGTGACAAGATGTCTCCGTTCTCCGATGTGACCAACCTGGCTCCGGCCGTGGCAGGTTCCAATCTTTTCGATCATATCAAGCACATGATCTGGTCGGCGGTTCCTGCATGGCTCATAGGCCTTTTGATCTACTTTTTGGTCGGACTTAGGTACGGCGTTAATACCGTCGAATCGGAAACGATGGATATCATCGTGGTCACCCTCAGGGATAACTTCCAGTTTAACGTATTCCTCCTTCTGCCCATGGTTATCGTGTTCTATTTTGCCTTTGCGAAAAAACCCGTTCTGCCGGGCATGCTCATTTCCGCACTAGTGGCCTGTATCCTGGCCCTCGTTTTTCAGGGGACATCGATTCCTGACGTGGCCAAAGCCATGAATACCGGATATGAGTCGAAAACAGGTGTGGAAGTGGTGGATAACCTCATCTCCCGTGGCGGCATGATGAGTATGATGCGTGTGCAGCTGGTGGCCTTTACGGCCTTCAGTTTTGGCGGCATCATGCAGAGGACGGGACTCCTGGCCGTGATCTTTGAACAGATAAAAGCATTCACCGCAAAAGTATGGAGCATCGTCTTGACGACAGTGGGTACGTCCATACTCGCTGCGCTGGTGACGGGAAGCTCCTACCTGTCGATGATCGTGCCGGCCGAACTGCTGGCACCGATGTACAAGAAAAAAAATCTGGCCGCCAAGAATTTGTCCCGGATCATCGAGGAATGCGGCGCCATCGTCGTGCCCCTGGTGCCCTGGAGTATGGCAGGCGTGTATGTGACGGGCACGATAGGTGTTTCACCGTTTGAATACTTGCCGTGGGCATTCATGAATTACATCTCGGTCATTATTCTCATCATTTTTGGTTTTACCGGTTTGACCATGACCCCGAAGATTCGGGAGGATGAGACACAGGTGGGTAGCTGAGCTTTTTGGCCCGGGGCCTTGGGTAAAAACATCTACTCACTGTGAAACGAGAAACATCGTCCGACAGTAATACGTCATTAATTAATCAATCGTTTACGGAAGAGAACATCACACGCGTCGGGACAAAATATTGCAGAGAAAGGCAAGAGAAAGTTAAGGAATCTTCCGTCCGGATCGGGCGATTCGTTAAACAAAAAAACCGTGAGCAATGCAGCCGATAAACAAAGCACTGCCGGAACTCGGAGTCTGGGGCCGATGGCATAAGACGAGTGAGTACGACTGCTTGCTATTGGGGAGGATATCAGGATGCCAGATGGATCGAATCTGTGTACACTCATAAAACATGCCGACGTTTTTACACCGGAACCTGTGGGTAAAAAGGATGTATTTATCGCATCTGGAAAAATCATCGCCATACAGGATAGTATCGACCTGGGCAGTGCCCTCGATCCAGAGATCATCGATGCCCAGGGGAAACTTCTCGTGCCCGGATTCATCGATTCCCACGTACACATCCTCGGAGGGGGCGGGGAAGGCAGTTATAAGACGCGGACACCTGAGATCATGCTGAGCGATATCACGCGGGGTGGCGTTACGACGGTAATCGGGTGTCTGGGGACGGACGGCACCACACGGACGATGACCAACCTGATTGCCAAGGCCAGGGGGTTGGAGGAGGAAGGCATCACGTGTTTTATTTATACCGGTTCTTACCAGGTACCCGTCCGAACGCTCACAGGATCGATTCAGGACGATATCGTTCTGATCGATAAGATCATCGGTGTCGGTGAGATCGCCCTGTCGGATCATCGTTCTTCACAGCCGACGGTGGAGGATATCGCCAAGGTCGCAGCAGCAGCTCGTGTGGGTGGCATCCTCTCCGGAAAAGCGGGCATCGTGAACATACACATGGGGGACGGAACGCGAAAACTCAGCTTTCTGGAGGAGATCGCTGAGAACACCGAGATTCCCATCAGCCAGTTCGTGCCAACCCATGTGTCCAGGAATCCAGACCTATGGGCATCGGCCATCGACTATGCCAAAAGGGGCGGTTTTATCGACATCACCACCAGCATCACCAGGGATTTCCCTGACAATAAGGGAATCTCTCCAGGTGCGATTCTCAAGGATGCCATGGATCACGGCGTTCCCGTGGAAAACATGACGTTCTCGTCGGATGGCCAGGGGAGCCTCCCGGTTTTCAACGAGAAAGGGGAATTTATCCGGCTGGGTGTGGGAAAAGTCACATCGCTGTTCGACGGTGTCAGAGATGCCATTCTCCGTCAGAACGTGCCCATGGAGATTGCCCTCAAGGTCATCACGACGAATCCGGCCAGAATACTGAAATTACGACAAAAGGGAACCATTGCTGTGGGCAAGGATGCCGATCTGGTCCTGTTGAATGAGAACCTGGATGTCGATACAGTCTTCGCTACGGGACGTCCGATGGTGAGAGATGGGGAGGTGCTGGTGCATGGAACGTTTGAGGATGAGCGGCATAAATCCTCCTGAATCAATGCAACATATCATGGCCTGTTTAAACGATGAATCGTTTCTGGTTTCCACAAAGTATCCTTCATGCAACGCCATAAAAATAAAGCGATTAGAAAACCTTGATATCGACTACCACGATGTCCAAATCCTCACACAAATCGTGCCACATACCTCCCATGCCTCCATCAGTAGCGTTTGATTACAACAAAGAATCCTTTTTTTTAGAACCGAGGCAACCCATCAGCCATTGTATCGATGTGTCATTTTAGGCTTGCAAGATAATTTAAAATGATTACATTATATAAACGTTCTATGAAGCTACTTATGCGCCGCGAACGAGATTTGTTGCTTCTTTTTAATTCTGGTGTCATCACTCAGAGACCCTAACAGCTAAATCCCAGGACAGGAAAAGCTTGCATGCATGCCGTCAAACTTAAATCGTATATCACACTGGTTCGCCCTTTCACATTGTTGGCGCCTTTTGTGGCCACATTATGCAGCATTGTTATGTCGATGATCGTCCATGGGGAGATTCATCGTCTTTATCACCACTGGGGCGTTGTCCTGGCAGCAGCCATGGCCATGGCCCTGAGCCAAATGTGCGGTCAGATTATCAACCAGGCCGAAGACCCAGTGGAACTGGATATCCTAAACGGAAAATCTCACCGGCCCATACCTCAGAACAAAGTTACAAAATCGAGGGCCCGGCAACTGGGCTATACCGCCGGTATCGTAGCCTTGGCCAGTGCCTTCATCATTGATCTTTCTTTCGGTATCGGTATTACCCTTTTGCTTTTTTTTGCCATCTTCTACTCCGTCGAACCCCTGAGGATCAAGAAGCGCAAAATCGTGAACGCGTTGTGGCTCGGGTTGTCCCGTGGTTTATTGCCAATACTGGCTTCCTGGTCTCTTCTATACTCACCATTCGAGATTCTACCGATTGTCCTCAGTCTGGTGTTGTTTTTTTGGGTAACGGGCTTTCAGATAACCAAAGACTTTCCTGATATTCCCGGAGACAGGCAATTTGGCATCCTCACGATTCCCGTGGTATACGGCATCGACCACGCCAAGAGGTTCATGCATTGGATGAACGGTTTGGCCTTCGGTACACTACTCATGGCACTAATCACCCGTATCCTTCCTGTCTCTTTTGTTATTGCACTGGTTCTTTTTCCTGTGAGTGTGTTTGTGATCCATGGTATTCACGGCAATCCTGAAAAGCATCGAGCTGTCGAGAATACGCCAGAATGGATGTTTTTCTACATCGGTTTGGCATTTCATTATGTATTATTTACGATTGCGTTGGTCATCCGATGACATCACCTTGGCTTCGATTGATTCGTATACACACTGCTTCATTGACCCAGCCAGTCGTTCTGCTGGGATTGGTCCTGGCCGATGTCCGGATCGGGTGGCGATGGATCCCATACGCTTTGTTTGCCGTCGTCTACCATGCCGGCGGATTCCTGCAAAACAATATTTTGGACTTTCGGCACGACAGGCTGGACCCGGCCAAGGCGCACTTCCCGTTGATCTCTGGCGAGGTCTCCCTGAGGCATGCCAAGGGACTTTTTACGGGTCTTACTGTGCTTACCTTTCTGGCAGGTCTGTGTCTTTCTCACGGACGATGGCTCTCGATCATTTTTCTGGTTTCCCTGATGGGTTTTGGATGGCTGTATAACTGGCGTTGTAAACAGGATGTCCTATCTCCGGCATATATCGCCACTGCTTTTGTCTCCTTACCATTATTTTCCTATTTTGCGTACGCCTTTCGATTAACCCCTTTGATCATTTGGTCGTTATTCTATATGGCCTTTCTGATGCTTTTTCAGATCGCCGTAGAGGGGTACATGAAGGATATCCAGAGCGATAAGGTCAGCCTGTTGAAAAGGTTGGGAACCGTGTATCATGAAAACGGCCGTATTGATGTCAGTTTCAGGACGAAGTTGTTCGCCTGGGGCCTGAAAGTCCCGGGACTGATTCTCTTTGTTGTCATATGGCATCTGGCGGGGTCGGACACGTTTTCATTCTGGCTTGGGTTGACGATTGCCTCAGGAGTACTAGGAGCATCTTACATGCTCATGAAGAGCGGTACCTTCGATAACCGGAAGAGAGTGCGGTTGTGCGCCATCATCGAAGTACTCAGTTATAACCTGCTGGTAATCGCCCTACAGGGACAAATGGGATGGTCTACCACCATCTTTCTCATCGTTTGCCCTATCGGCTGGTTTCTCCTGTTCAACCGCTTGACCTGGAATACATGGATCACACCGCGGGTTTAGAGTCAAACATACAAGGGAAAAAATCATTCACACACAGGGAAAAGTCCGATAGAATGACGTTAGACCGGTTGAAAGAGTACCTGCGGCTTGGACGGCTTTTCAACGCTGAAATCCTTGGGTGCGTATTTATTTTGTCTTATTTACTCACGAGCAGGCTCAACGAGCATCCTGTGGAAACGGGTGTGGTACTGACCGCCTTTATCGCAGGAATCCTTGCCCACGTCTGGGGATGTTACAACAACGATCGCTGGGATTTGCCCGTTGACCGTCAGGCTCCCTATTGCCTCCATAAACCCCTGGTATCGGGGCGTATCTCTGTTTCCTCTGCTGTGAGAGTCGAATTCGGAGCCTTGTTTGCCTTTGTCCTCATCCTTCTGACCTTGTCTCCCAAGCTCTCTACGATGTTGTATCTTGCGGGCTTTATAGGTCTGGCTTTGCTTTACAACCGGTTCAACAAATCCAATATGTTCATCAATATCATCGGTCAACTGTATGCTACGTTTTTTGCGTTGGCGGGAATGTCGGTCGTGAAGGATTTTGATGGGATTGTGTTTCTCTCGGCTGTCCTGCTGGGTCTGAACGGCGTGTACCTGAATATCGTTGAGGCGGATCTCAAGGACATCGAAGGGGATGTGGTGAATGTGCCCAAGGCTCTGGGTGTAGTGTTCCGGGATGGAAAAGCCATCAACAAGACCAAATTCGACCTGTTGAATGAAATCTTAAAACTGATCATGTTTATCTTGATCCTTGTCATCCTTCATTTGGAAAACGCTGGAACCGGAATCTTCGTCACCGCCTGGGTCTTTTTCTTGCTCAACTGGGGTGTTCGACGGGCGATGTTTGCCCGCCTCTCCTCCGACCGTGAAAAGATGAAACGATACATTGCCCTCCAAGAATTGACCTCTATTTTGCTGATCAGCACGGTTTACATGATTGTACATTTCACGATACCGATCCTCGTGGTTGGTTTTGTCGTGGTGTGGCTTGCTTCATGGAACACGTTTCTCTGGGGAACTTTTTTGCGGCCTCAGGTTTGATTTGATGGCTGGTGTATCGCAACTTTTATTTAAATCCATTTTTTAATTTTTCTGATCGCGATTGCGTTATCGACGGATAGACAGCGCTTCATACGTTCGTCTGTGAAATGTCCAATCGAACAGATGAATCCTTGTCAGACTTCGATAAAGGGCAGTAAGGGCATTCAAACGTCTTATATATGGTACGCAAAGATGGATGGCTTCTAACATGTCCGTGGGCACTTTACATTTATCAACGGATCATCATGAACGTATGGCCGATTATGCCGAGCATTACTATACGTTTGTGAACGATCCAGATGCTTTCTTGGTGGCTGAGCTCATCTCCAAGCACATGACGGGAAGAAAAGTTCTGGACATGGGGTGTGGTCCTGTTCATCCTATCCACATGCTTTTTTTAAGGAATGCCCGGGAGACTGTGGGACACGACGTCGATCAGGAAAACCTGGATTTTGTATCCTCGTGCAAAGAGAACGGACAGATACTGAAGAACCAGCTATCCGCTTTAAAATATCTGTATTTTTACATCTTAAAACAGCCGCTTCCGTCAAATCCTGAGAAGGTCATTCGAGATTGTTATGATCGCATCAAGACGTTGCGGCAGGGGAGTTTGGTGGAACGTGTGAAAGGGTACAAAAATGCGTTCGATTCTGTGATGGAAATAGGAAGTTTTGGCGGGCTACACAGCGTTGATGAGTTCAAGCAGGCTGTGTCCAACGCGCATAGTTATCTCCGACGGGGAGGAATATTCCTGATGGTGAACTGGCTCCAGCCCAGGTATAGAAAGAACCCCTACCTTTTCAACGGCCGTGTTGTGTCACTCATTCAAGCGTCCGATTATCCGGCTATTCTTAAAAAGGCCCGGTTCAAATTAATCTCCCTGGATGAAACGTCGAGAGTCTCGAAACCGACGAGAGATTTGGGATACAAGTCCATCGTGTATGCGGTGGCGAAGAAATGAACAGTTATCCGTAGTATCGAAAAGGCTTTCTGAAAGTCTTTCCTCATAATTAACTATTTCCTGCTTTCAACAGAAACCAATCGACTGTAGACTCTCTTCCATCGATTCATCGATTTTCGACGGACGTTCTGCCCATACTATTTCGATTCAAAGAACAATCCGCCCGATGGATGCGGTTTTGTTGAAGTTTCATTGCCATCGATATCCATATCAAAAAGAGTGTACCTACATAAAATCCCGAATAATTTTTCGGATGGGAAACAAAAAAAGTGTTCATCCCATACAGCGAGGATCGACCAATAGGATGCCCTTCGCCGGAACGACAATGTCATCCAAACGTACGAGCAAGAATCCGTTCGGTCGATTTTTTACTTGATTTTTCTCTATCAATAGGTTAAAATGCAGAACACGTTCATTGCCATCCATGCGTAATAGAAGTGAGGCCTTATGGAATCACCGTCAAAAACCGGATTCATGCGTCATAGCATACCCATCGTCGTCACGCTAATTGCTGTTCTATCCTTTTTTCACAAAAGTTATTATCCATTCTTGTTCGGTCGCTATAGTTTTAAGTATTTGATATTTCTGATGATGATGGTCATCGGGTCGATAACGGCTTGGAAGGTCGCGTTAAACAAAGAGCGTTATGCGCGTCTCTGCTCACGTGTTCGCAGGATTCCCCTATTTCCTGCCATCATCACAGGTGGGTGCTTTGTTGTACTTCTCGCTGTCTTTCTTGAAGACACGCAGGAATTCATGGGATTCATCACACCCAATATCACCGTATTCGGGATTTTTATCGTCGGTATCCTGACTCTCGCCATGTCCTCCTTGTCGGGAAAAAAGGTGTTCACAGAAGCTTCCAATCATGCGCTCATGATGGTCTCCATACTCATCTCCTTCTGTTTCGTCGAAATCGGGTTGCGGTACAAGGCCTATCGTGATGATTCCAAGCTGTTGAGCAGTTTGGATAACACCGTAAACAAACCGCGATTCGGTGAATCCGTGCCTTTCGGACGGATGATCCGTTTGAGCAGTAATCCTCGCGTCATTTACGAGCTCATCCCCGATTTATCGGTGGTCTTCCTGGGTCAACCCGTCACGACAAATTCGAGAGGATTTCGAGGCAAAGAAGTCACGGTGGATAAGACGGGCCGTATCATACGTCTTCTGGGTATCGGTGATTCGGTGATGTTCGGCTGGGGCGTCCGTGACGATGAAGCCTATCTGACCGTTCTTTCAAACATGCTGAACGAAACCCATCCACAGTTTTCCTGGGAGGTCGTGAACACGGCGGTGCCCGGATACAACACCGTCATGGAAGTGGAAACGTTGAAGGAGAAGGGATTGGCCTACCATCCCGACGTCGTGCTCGTCGATTTTGTCATCAACGACTTGGACCTTCCCAATTTTATCAGGAAGAAGGAAAATTATTTTACGCTGAGAAAATCGTTTTTAAGACAATTCGTGGCAAAATTATCCCAAGCCGATCCTCTTCCGGAAGGCCTGACACATGCACCCTTCGATGTCAGGGGCGGGCATTTTGAGAATAAACCCGAAAACGTACCGGATGAATACAGTCACATGGTGGGCAAGGATGCATTCCGCCAGGCCATGGAAGAATTGAAGGCTTTGGGTGAAGAACACGGTTTTATTGTGATTGTACTTTCCCATTGGGACCTGCCGGTATTCGTGAAGACGATGTGCCAGGAATTGGGATTTGGATCTATCGAAGTCTTGCCGGTGTGGGAGAGATATGTGTTCGAGCATAGAGTGGTAGACCCCACTTCCGCTTGGCAGTTGAGTAATAGTGATCCCCACCCGACGGCTCTCGGGCATCGCGTCATCGCGAAGGCAATCTTTGACCATCTGACCGATCAAAAAATCATCCAGAGATTAAAATCGAAAAAGCGTTAAATTGATACCTGTACATAGCAACATCGTCTTCCTATACCTATATGGAGAGGCATATTCAGCTTATACTGTATCCGGGTATGCGATGAATTTTCTGTCATAGAAAGTTCGGCCCGCTGATTTCGATGTTTCGTCGCGCATGATTAAAAATTGGTTAGCGTATTCTTTTATTAAACACTCATATTGCATAAATCACTATTTTTTAGTATATTTTATTGATCCTATCAGAATCTATAAGATAGCTATGCATCGTATACTCTCAAAGCTAAAGAAACTCGCAGCGATAAATAAATTATTGTTGAGCCTGCTTGTTTTCGTGCTCATACTCGTCTTTTACATGTACGTTCTCATCCGTATACGGAACAAATACATGCTCATCGAGGAGGTCGGTTATCATCTCCGAACCCGATTGATAGAGGCCGGTGTTTCTCCCCACATTTCGATTGAGCACGAGATTCTGCGCACCGATACCATGCTGTTCCGGTTCTACATGAACCGCACCTTCCAGCCGGCCTGGATCAACAACAAGGGGCCCCTGACCCTGGCCGACAGCCTCTTCAAGGCCGTGCGTTCGGCCTATCATGAAGGGTTGAATCCGGATCATTACCACGTGACGGCCATCGAGGCGCTTCTGGATTCGATACGGGCGGATAAGAAGAAACACCTTCCCTTCGATATCGAGCGCATCAGCGATTTGGATTTATTGCTCTCTGATGCGTATCTCCTCTACGGATCACATCTCCTGTCCGGACACATCGATCCTGAAACCATTGACCCTGCATGGATGACCAAACATCCTGAATCGGATATGGTGGGGGTTCTGGAGGGAGCGTTGAGGGAGCGAAAGATACAAGGTTCGCTCATGGGTCTGCTGCCTTCGTTTCCTTACTATCAGCGATTGCGGGATGAATTGGGTCGGTACCGTTCGATTGCCTGGAGAGGGGGATGGCCCATTGTTCCTGAGGGGCCGACGATGAAGATAGGGGATGAGGGGTATCGTGTGGCAGCCCTGCGAGCACGCCTCGCCGTCTCGGGCGATTATCAGCTCAACTCTTTCGATGAGAATGTTGTTTTCGACAGTACGCTGGAGCACGTCGTCCGTCGATTTCAAAAAAAACATGGTTTGGAAGAAGATGGCAGCGTGGGATACGAAACGCGGCTGGCCATGAATGTACCTGCCCTTCATTATGTGAGGACACTGGCCGCCAACATGGAGCGCTGGCGTTGGCTGCCACGAGATTTGGGGGATCGTTATATTCTCGTGAATATCGCCGCTTATGAGCTCCTGGCCATGGAGTTCGGAAGACCCGTGCGAAAAATGCGAGTTGTTGTGGGAAAGGATTATCGGCAGACGCCCACATTCAGCGGGACGATGACGCATCTGGTGTTGAATCCGTACTGGAAAGTACCGGTCACTATCGCCAGAGAGGATATACTCCCCAAGATTCAGAATGATCCGGATTACCTGGCAACGCGAAATATTGAGGTGTTCACAGACTGGTCATCCGAAACACCCATCGATCCAGATTCCATCGATTGGGTATCGTTCACCAAGGATAGCCTTCCATACCATTTTCGGCAGGCTCCGGGATTAACGAACTCCCTGGGACGGATCAAGTTCATGTTTCCCAATAAGTACGACGTATACCTCCACGATACACCCGAACGGAACCTTTTCGAGAAAAGGCAGCGGGCATTCAGCTCCGGGTGCATTCGTGTGGAAGACCCAGAAGGATTGGCCGAATATGTACTGAACGGTGATTCGACCTGGTCGCGGGGAGAGATTGAAAGAGTCCTGGGGTCTGATGAGAATAGGACGATCATGATTCCCAAGCCCATTCCTGTGTACATTATCTACTGCACCGCTTGGGCCCATTTGGATGGATCGGTTTATTATCTGAAGGATATCTACGACCGTGACGGAATCCTGGAGAATGCCATGAGACTGGAAGCATTTCTCCCGTATTAAAAGGATTCAAGACCGTATTTTTCATTTTGTTTTTTCGTTTTATTTTTGTATCCTTATGTGTTCAGGATAGTAAAGAGGAAGAGAGGAAAGAGGTCTATGCGGTCTATGCGACGACCGTTTCATGGTTTCGTCATCAAATCGTTTTTATTTACGATTCTTATCACAAGTTTTTCACCAGATACAGTACAGACGGGTGTGGATCGGCTGACAAGGATGGATTTTGCCGGTTTTCATGTCCGGTTCAAAGACACTGTGGTATCCTATCCCGTGATGGGTGTATTTGTCATGCCCGGTGAAGATGTGCCTATCCGCGCATGGGATTCCAGCCGTACCGTTTTTTTTAAAATTGAAGCCGAGGCGGGGTTCGTCAGCGAGGCGGGATCCAATCGATGGATTTGGCGGGCTCCTGATGAGCCCGGATTGTATCCGATCCGCGTGAATAATCCCCAGAAAGCAGAATCGATCGTATTAAACGTCTTTGTCATGGTGCCTCTGCAACAAGCATGTAATGGCTGTATCAACGGATACCCCATCGGAGACTATCCCGATACCCCGTATCGAAATCTCCCGGAGTACAGGTCCCCGGCCGGATTGGTCGAGGTCACGAAACAAAATCAAGACACGTGGATCTCACCCCATTTTCAATTAAAGCAATTTTTATGTAAGGGCTGCGCATCCTATCCCCAATACATCGCACTCCAGGAACCGCTCCTTTTCAAACTGGAGGGCATCCTGCATTCACTCCGACAGAAGGGCTATGGTTGCCAAACCCTGAGTATTCTGAGTGGGTATCGAACGCCCCACTACAATCGATCCATCGGAAACGGGAAATACAGCCGGCACATCTACGGAGCGGCTGCGGATATATTTATCGATGTCGATCCAGAGGATGGACGAATGGACGATCTGAACATGGACGGCATTGTTGATGTCAAGGATGCCAAAGTCCTGTTCGACCATATCGATGAACTGTCGGACGGTCCGACTTTTAGAGCATTCGTAGGAGGGCTGGGGATTTATGAAACCACGGCTACGCACGGGCCCTTCGTGCACGTAGATGTACGTGGATACCGGGCCAGGTGGGGAGCCGGGAGTGGATGATTATTTACATGGGAATAATATATAAATCGATTCGCCGGAACACGCTTTCCTAAAAATCCTTCTCATTTTTTATTGTACGATGAATTCCTTTCATTTTTCTTCTTGAAATTCTGGAATAAATCCTGTATCATTCATACATGACATGAATTATTAGGGGTAGACATCATGAAATTCGAACAGACGAATGACCTCATCGATCATGCCAAGTCGTTCCATCAACTCATCGGCGAGTATTATCAGAGTCTGAAACAAAAGACCGAAAACCCTCGTCTGAAAATGCTCCTCGACTATCTGATCGAACACGAACGAAATCTTCAGGATCGCTTGGCTGAATACAGTGTGAATGCTCCGAATAAAGTGATGAAGACATGGTTTCAGTTTGCAACGTGCGATGAGCGGTTTCACCAGCTTAAATCCACGTTGGGAGCCGAAGAGGTATCGGCAGAAGATGTGATCGTCAAGACCATCTGTCTCTACGATTGTATCATTCAGAATTTCGAAGATTTGGCTAAGAATGCGGAGATCGATGAGATCAGGGACGTATTTCAGAGCATTGCCGCGATGGAGAGAAAAGAGCAACGAAAAATTGTCCGAAATTCGAGGATGTTGGACGATCTGTAGAAGAAGGTAACTCTGATATGAACTAAAATTATACTTGACTTTTTATTTTTTTTATTGTATTATTGCTATTAGCAATAATTGCTATAGGAAATAAATGCTACAAGCATTCGAGGAGAGGCATGGAAAAAAGATTGTTTGAGCTCATCATCGCGATACGAAAGAAATGTCTGTATACCGAGGAGAAAATCCGATCGGAATTAAAACTGACACCTGGCGAATTTAACGGCCTCCTGGCCGTAGAACCCGGGGAGAGGATACTCGGTCATACATTTTCTCGACGTACGGGTTTATCGCCTTCACGGGGAAGCCGGGTTATCGGTCGATTGATGCAAAGCGGGTTTGTCCAGTCGGAAACCGTGCCGGAAAATAGGCGAAGCATGGAAGTCTTTCTGACCCAGAAAGGAAAAACCATGAGAAAAACAATCGAAAATCGCATGGAAGAATGTGAGAAGCGATTTACGTCTCAACTCGATGAAAATCAAATTACGGATATAAAGCAGGCATTGGAACAATTGGCAGATGTGATGTAATCTAATTTGTTCAGGGGATTCAGGAGGTACGGATGAACGCAAAGCAAAAAGATTTTTTTCTTAAATTCGATAACAGGGCATCGCTCGATGAAACGGAACGAATGCTCTATGGACATGATATCGCGGCCATTCCCAACCTTGTTAAACCCATAATCGGTAACACCACACCCGATGCCGTTGTCCAACCGACATCGGAAGAGGAACTCGTGGAAATCGTTCGGTGGGCCTATGATGAAGGCATCCCCATGACGCCCAGGGCCAAGGCGTCCTCAGGCTACGGCGGTGTCATCCCGATGAAAAAGGGATTGGTCATCGACTTTTATCGCATGAAGAATATTGTTGCTATCGATAAAGAAAATCTCACAGTCACTGTAGAGGCTGGCATCACCTGGGAAAAGCTCGACGAAAAATTGAAGAAAGAGGGGCTCACGCTCAGGCTTTATCCCACCAGTTATCCCTCCTCCACGGCCGGCGGTTGGCTGGCCCAAGGGGGTGCCGGTATCGGCAGCACTGAGTTTGGTTATTACAGCCAGAACGTCGTTTCGGCTCGGGTCGTCCTGCCCAGCGGTGAGGTTCGTGTTTTCGAGGAGGATGATCTCGAGCTTGTATCCGAGGCAGAGGGCATTACCGGGTTTATCAGCCAGGTGACACTCAAGGTACAGCCGTTGGAAGATTTAGACGTGGTATCACTGGCATGTCCCGATGCCCACGAACTTCAGAGGATCGTCGAGGGCATTGTTCAAGCCGACCTGCCCATCTGGGCCATGATGTTTATCAACCCGAAAATGGCCGAGCTGAAGAACAAGGCCCCCCTGATGGAACATTATGGTCATCCTATCGAAGAACGGGTCATTCTGCCCGCATCGTACATCATGACTCTGGCTTTCCGGAAAAAGGATGCCAAGACTGTCCGGCCGATTTTGGATGACTTGGTCAAACCCTGCCAGGGTGAAATCCTCAGCGAACGCATCGCTCATCACGAATGGGAGCATCGGTTCAAATTGATGGTTGTCAAGCGTCTGGGGCCATCCCTGGTGCCTTCGGAAGTCATCGTCCCCTTGTCTCATCTCGGCGATGTGATGACGGAGATCGAGCGGAAGGTTGATCAGCCCATCGTCAAGGAAGGCGTTATCATTCAGAAAGGTCCCGATGGGAATCCAGAGGTCGTTATTCTGGGATTCATTCCCGGCGATCAGAGGAAGCTAGGCTATAATTTTGTATTCGGGCTGGTGATGACCATCATCAAGATTGCACGACGATACGGTGGCCGTCCCTATTCCACAGGGATGTATTTCGCGAAAAAGGCCGGTCAGATTCTAGGCAAAGAACGCGTCAAGCGGTTGAAAGTATTCAAACGTGAAGTGGATCCCAAGGGGCTACTCAATCCGGGCAAAGTGCTGAAAAACGGACTTTTAGGAATGGTTATGACATTCGCTTCGGCTTTTGAGTCGCTCATACGGCCTTTCGGCAATCTGGTCATCACCCAAGTCGGGGAGCGGCCGGAGAAACCCATCCGGGACATCCCGCCCGATGTCGCTTGGTATGCTTATTCGTGTTCTCAATGTGGTTACTGCATCGATGAGTGTGATCAGTTCTATGGCAGGGGCTGGGAGAGTCAAAGCCCCCGGGGTAAATGGTACTGGCTCCGTGAATACATGGAGGGCAGAACCCAATGGGATCAGCAAATGGTGGATACGTTCATTAGCTGCACTACCTGCGAGCTATGCAACCTGCGCTGTTCGGCCGCCCTTCCCATCGAGCCTTCCTGGATGAAACTGCGGGGCCAGCTTATCGAAGACAAGAAAAAGATGACCTTTCCGCCGTTTGAAATGATGGTGGCAGCCCTCCAGGCAGAGGGAAACATCTGGGCCGGGTATCGCAAAAGCCGCGGCGAATGGTTTCCGAAAGATTTGGAAAAGAAACATGGGCCTGGGCACCGGGCGAAGAACGTGTATTTTGCCGGATGCACGGCCAGTTATGTCGAGAATGATATCGGCATGGCCAGCGTTCGGCTCCTCGATGAAGCGGGCGTGGATTTTACGTACCTGGGAGAAAAAGAGAACTGCTGCGCGACACCGATGCTGGTGGCCGGTAAATGGGACGTATTCGAAGAGACGATGCGAAAAAATATCCAGGCGGTCAAGGAGGCCGGAGCCGATACGGTCATCAGCTCCTGTCCGGCCTGTGATATGATGTGGCGGCAGGTCTATCCCACGTGGACGAAAAAGCTGGGTATCGACTTTGACATTAAAGCAAAACATTACAGTGAAGTCGTCGCCGAGAAGATCGCCTCGGGTGAATTCACGTTTCCAAAGAATGGGCAAGAACCCACGACCGTCACATGGCACGATTCGTGTCACATCGGACGTGTGTCGGGTGTGTATGAAGAGCCGAGGGAATTAATCAAGGCCATTCCCGGTGTTCGTTTTGTTGAGATGGAGCATAATCGCCAGAAAGGCCACTGCTGCGGATCTGTCCTCACCTTGCTCAAGGAACCGCCGGTTGCCGCAGATATCGGCAAGGATCGTCTGGACGAGGCCGTAGAGGCCGGAGCCGATAAGGTGTTGGCTCTGTGCCCGTGCTGCGAGTTTCAACTCAGGGTGTCCGCGGATACGAAAAAGATGGATCTGGAAGTCGTGGATTTAGCGCGATTTGCATCTTCGGCCTTGGGGTACGATTTCCCCGATCCCAATCCGGAGGTTAAAAAACAATGGGCGGTATTCGAGGGCATGATCGCCCTGATGACACCGCAGGGTTTTGCCGACCTGATGGGATCGATGTGGAAAGAGCTTATCGATGCCATGCCCCTGGGCATGGGCGGCATGATGCGATTCATGGGTAAAATTCCGGGTGCCCTCAACATGATGAAGCCGATGTTCCCGATCCTGTTTCCGAGGCTTCTGCCTCTGATGATGCCCAAGGTCATGCCAGTAATGCTGGATAGGGTCAGAGAACGCATCCCCATGCCCGATTACATGGCCGAACAGATGCCGGATTTGATGCCAAAAGTGATGGACAATCTGATGCCCCATATGATAGGGGATCTCGTACCCCTGGTCACCCAGCCGATGATCGACTACTTGCGGGGTAAAAAAGCGGCATGAAAAGCTTGGACGTACGATTGGGACGATATAAAAAAGGTGCTATCGTAGGTTTAAAGATGAAATAATCCGTCTCTTTCTGGCCTGGCCTGTGTGTCGTGTCCCAATTCCAATGATGGGTTGGATTTCAAAAAAAAGTTTTATACCTTTGAAAAAATAGATGACAGGAATCGGAGGATGTTCGACGAAAAGTATCGTCCAGGTATTCATCCTATATATTTGGAGCCATCATGGCCGATTAGATGGAACGGGTGATGCCCCATCGTCATGATACCGTTGAACCGGCGATGGACGCCGCATTTCAGAATGTTATGGATTGGGGCTTCCGGGATCGGTGTTCTGTAAGTGTATCCTGTGCCTCCGACTGCAACTTCCCTGATTCCAGGGTCGTTTTTATCTTGACGGAAGAATAAGCCGAATATGGGTCTGATTAGAATCAAAAAAGGGTTGAGACTTCCCATAAGCGGTGAGCCTCGACAGGAAATCTTTCCGAGCAATGATGTGAGCCAGGTCGCTTTGCTAGGATCGGATTATATCGGCATGAGACCCCAATGGGAAGTGGACGAGGGCGACCGCGTTACGCTGGGACAGGTCTTGTTTACCGATAAGCGTCTGCCGTCGGTGAAGTATACATCCCCGGGCAGTGGGCGTGTGGCGGCCATTCACAGGGGTGAGAAACGGGCATTTTTGTCCGTTGTCATCGACCTGGAAGGGAACGATGAGGTCACGTTCTCTTCGTATTCCAGGGATCAACTGAAAACGATCGATCGGGACACGATTGTCTCACAGCTGTTGGCATCCGGCCTGTGGACGGCCATACGTGTCCGACCTTTCAGCAAGGTGGCTGATCCAGATTCTGTGCCGCATTCCGTATTTATCACAGCCATGGATACGAATCCCCTCGCCCCGTCGGTGGAAAAAATCCTCGAAGGCCAGGAAAGCGATTTTCAGGTAGGCCAGACTGTTCTATCCCGGCTGACGGATGGAAAGGTATTCGTGTGTAAAAATCCGGTGACCAGGATTCCGTCAGCAAATGTTCCTACTATTTCTGTCGAGGAATTCGAAGGTCCGCATCCTGCGGGCAACGTGGGAACCCATATTCATTTCCTGGATCCCGTGAATCGAAACAAGGCCGTGTGGTATGTGGGCATTCAAGATGCAATAGCCATGGGAAAGCTCTTTACGTCAGGGAGGCTTTCGGTTGAACGCGTTGTCGCACTGGCCGGTCCGGATGTGAAACAACCCCGATTGATCCGAACACGCATGGGTGCTTCGCTCCCTGACCTGACGAAGGGAGAATGCAAGCCCGGCTTCAGGCGTATCGTATCGGGTTCGGTGTTCAACGGACATGTGGCAGAAGGAGCCAATGCTTTTCTGGGGAGATACCATCAGCAGATCACGGTTCTCCCAGAAAGCCGGTACCGGTCGTTCCTGGGCTGGCTGAATCCTGGATTTGATCTGTTTTCCGTGAAAAACATCGTAGCATCCAGGCTCATAACCCGTAAGGCGTTCGATTTTACGACGATGCAGCACGGAGGTGTGCGGGCTCTCGTTCCATCGGGCGGTTATGAAAGAGTCATGCCTTTGGATATTCTGCCGACGTATCTGCTGCGGGCTCTGGCCGCAGGTGATATTGATGAGTCCGAAAGACTCGGCTGCCTGGAGCTGGATGAGGAAGACTTGGCCCTGTGTACGTTCGTCTGCGCATCGAAGATCAATCACGGCGAAAATCTGAGACAGGTTCTCGAAATCATCGATAAGGAAGGTGTGTGAAGCTTCTCAGGCATATCCTCGACCGGCAGGCCAAACACTTCGCGGAAGGTGGGCGGCTCCATCGCCTGTATTATTTGTACGAGGCTCTCGACGGCTTTCTGTATACGAAGGGAAACGTCAATCCGCAGCCTGTGCACGTTCGGGACGCCATTGATCTGAAACGCATGATGATTACGGTTGTATGGGCTCTGGTTCCGGCGGTCGTGATGGCGTTGTATAACACAGGCCTTCAGGCTAATCTTGCACTCACCAGATTGGGGACGATCCCTCCGGGAAGCTGGCAGCGCTCTGTCATCCAGTGGCTGGGCATCGGGTTTGATCCCCAGAACATTCTGGCCAACGTGTTTCATGGGGCGCTTTATTTCTTTCCAGTGTATATCATCACCATCGTCGTCGGTGGATTCTGGGAGGTGTTGTTTGCCTGCGTACGAAAACACGAGATCCACGAGGGATTTTTAGTCACCAGCTTACTTTTTCCTCTCATCCTGCCCCCTGATATTCCCTACTGGCAGGTGGCTCTGGGTATCTCCTTCGGTATCGTCCTGGGAAAGGAGGTATTTGGCGGTGTGGGCATGAATATCCTGAATCCGGCGTTGACGGCACGGGCATTTCTGTTTTTTGCCTACCCGGCCGGGATTTCTGGAGACAAAGTATGGGTGGCCGTAGACGGGATCAGTCAGGCCACGCCCCTGGCTCAGCTGGCGGATTCCTCGATGACGCTGACTGTCTCTTGGACGGATGCATTCCTAGGATTCATACCGGGTTCGATGGGGGAGACATCGACTCTGGCCTGTTTCATCGGTGCAATCGTGTTGATAGGTACGGGCATCGGTTCATGGCGGATCATCGTGAGCATCCTGACCGGCATGATCGGCTTCACCTTCCTTTTTAACGTGATTGGCAGTCCCACCAATCCGATGTTTCAGGTTTTGCCTCTGTGGCATCTGGTGCTGGGTGGTTTTGCTTTCGGTACGGTGTTCATGGCTACCGATCCTGTGAGCGCTGCCATGACGGAGAAGGGAAAAGTCGTCTACGGTCTCTTGATCGGATGTTTGGTTGTCCATGTTCGGGTTATCAATCCTGCTTTTCCCGAGGGCATGATGCTGGCCATCCTGTTCGGTAACGTGTTTTCCCCCATCATCGACCGCATTTTTATCAATGCAAACATCAAGCGGAGGCTGGCTCGCTATGTTGAATGAGAGTCCAAGAAAGACGATCATTGTGGCATTGGGGGTTTGCCTGGTTTGTTCGGTGCTGGTCTCCACGGCCGCGGTCATGCTGAGGGGAATCCAGAAGGAAAACCAAAGACGAGAAAAGATCAGGAACATCTTGGTCGCCGGCGATCTGTTCACAGAGAAGAGTCGCATGATAGACGTTTATCTGGAGAAAGTTCGATCTGAAATCATCGACATTCAAGAAGGACGGCCTGTTGTCGAGGAAACGCTGGATGCATCCATTCATCCCGACCGTTTCGACATCGAATCCGTCGCGAGAAATCCGGAAACCAGTTTGGCTCTCCCGGTAGAAAGAGATCCGGCACAGCTCCGGAGAATTCCGAAATATATGGTCATCTATAGAGTGCTTGAAGACGGGGAATTCACAAAATACATCTTACCCATCTACGGAAGGGGATTGTGGTCGACGATGTACGGATTCATGGCACTGGACAGGGATCTCCGAACCATTCAAGGATTTACGTTTTATGAACATGGCGAAACGCCGGGTTTAGGGGGCGAGGTGGATAGTCCCCGGTGGAAAAAAATATGGGTTGGCAAACAGGCCTACGATGTGGAAGGACGCGTGCGCATCGAAGTCGTCAAGGGCCGTGTGGATCGGACTCGCCCCGAGGCCATCTATCAGGTGGACGGCCTGTCGGGCTCTACCCTGACGACACGGGGAGTGGATCGTATGGTCAAATTCTGGCTTGGAGACCATGGATACGGTCCCTACATTCGCAACCAGCGGGGGGAGGGGTAGTTCATGGGCGAG
>Ga0180438_10003078_pt1 | contig 25827 bp, 20 predicted proteins | sample SS_ome_12_FD_132455 | JGI IMG/M metagenome (GOLD analysis project Ga0180438, IMG submission 132455) | Hypersaline lake sediment archaeal communities from the Salton Sea, California, USA - SS_3_D_2 metaG | ecosystem: Environmental > Aquatic > Non-marine Saline and Alkaline > Hypersaline >... | reverse complement strand
TGTGGACTGCCTTCTCGAGAAGCTTCCTAGTGATCACCTGCAGATCCTCCTCTCTGGCTCTCCCAAACCCCTTGAGCTGAGCAAGGGAGTTCGCCTCACCTTCCAAGGAATAGGACCCACCTTTGCTAAGCTAGCCAAATCAGGTGCCGGCTCACTCAAAGAGGAACTCGCCCCCTGGGTCGACCAGATCACCTGCCCCTCCTGCTCAGGGACGAGACTGAGCCCCCTCGCCCGCCATGTGAAGCTGAAAGGTGAAACGATTTCCGATGTGTGCTCGATGCCTTTAAGCGAGGCAGAGAGCTTTTTCAATAACCTCACCCCCGAAGAGACCTTCCTAGAAGAACCCCTCTCCCAGCTAAGAGCTCGACTCCACTTCCTCAACGCAATCGGCCTCGACTATCTCTCCCTGGACCGCTCAGCCCCCACACTCAGCGGTGGTGAGACCCAAAGGATCCGTCTGGCTCGCCAACTAGGAAGCGGTCTCACAGGGTGTCTCTACGTCCTCGACGAGCCTACCATCGGCCTCCACCCCCACAACAACACTCTCCTCAACAAGTCGCTCAAGGAGCTTTGCGACAAAGGAAACACCCTCCTTCTCGTCGAACACGACCCCCTCACCATCGAAATCGCCGACCAGATCATCGACTTTGGACCTGAAGCCGGACTTCGGGGTGGACAGATCATGGCACGTGGAACTCTAGCTCAGATCAAAAAGGATCCCAACTCACTGACAGGTGCTTACCTCTCCGGAAAGAAACAGATCTCCGTCCCCGAAAAACGACGCACCTCAAACGGCGCCATCACCATCGAAAAAGCCCGCCTTCACAACCTAAAAAATCTAAACGTTGACCTTCCTCTAGGGGTTTTCTGCTGCGTTACCGGCGTTTCAGGATCGGGTAAATCAACCCTGATCAACGACCTTCTCCGCCCTGCAGTCACCCAGTCCCTTGCCACTCGAAGGCGCCCCGACGAGATTCGCCACGCAGGAGCCACCATCTCAGGGCTTTCACAAGTTGACAAGATGCATGTGATCGACCAGAACCCCATTGGACACACAGCCAGGGCTGATGTAAGCACCTACTCCGATCTCTCAACTCCCCTTCGCCGCTTCTTTGCCGAGCTTCCCGAAGCGAGGATCCGAGGACTCCAGCCGAAACACTTCAGCTCCAACCATCTCAAAGGGATGTGCACAGCATGCTGGGGTCTGGGGAAAAAGAAGATCCAGATGCAGTTCCTTCCACCCGTGCAGATCACTTGTGATTCGTGCAAGGGCTTCCGTCTCAAACCCCTTAGCCTTGAAGTAAAAATCGGCGGGCGCAATCTGGGCCATTTCCTTAAGATGAGTGTCGACGAAGCCCTTTCTGAGATCCCCAAGGTCCCCAAAGTGCTGAAGATCCTAGAGACCCTCCAGTCGGTCGGGCTTGGCTATGTGAAACTAGGGCAAGAGATCGCCACCCTCTCAGGGGGAGAAGCGCAACGGCTCCGTTTAGCAAGGGAGCTTGCCAAAAGATCGACAGGGAAGACCCTTTACCTCTTCGACGAGCCCACAATCGGGCTTCACAGCGCAGACATAGAAAGACTCTTAGAGATCTTCCACACACTTGTTGATAAGGGAAATAGCATCATCTTGATCGAGCACAATCAAGACATTGTGAAGAATGCCGACCATCTGATCGACCTAGGACCAGGCGCAGGTATCCATGGAGGAGAAATCCTCTTTGAGGGGACCCCTGAAGAGATCACTCATCATCCGAGTTCGCTTACTGCTCGCTACCTACAAGACCATCATTAATGTTGGGAAGTGGGGGCAGAACTTTAAAGCCACTTGCTGGAATGGCTGGAAGGGGTGGAAGGGGTGGAAGGGGTGGAGGAGGCGGAGCAACATTTTTAAGAAGTTCTCTAGACCGCTTAAGCGCGTTCTCCAAAGGAGTCGGTGAAGGCGTGCGCGCATATTCATCAATACTTTCAAAAGTCGGTTCTTCTCTGTCCGAATCCTCGAGGTCCTCAACAATATGCACGGTCGCATGATCAGCTGGAAATTCTTCAAGATCCACTCTCATAGTTGTTACCGCTGGCTGTTGAATCAACTGAAGATTCTCTACATCTTTTTTCTCAAAAATCGAAGCGGCAGAGTGTCCAATCGCAGAAAGGATTCCAGCCCAAAAAACGCCAGCAAAAGCCTCTTCACCAATTTGCTTTACGGTCGATGTCAAATAGAGTGCGTTGGATAGAAGATAGGTCGCTCCTCCGAGCAAAGCCATATTAGGGCTATGTGCTTGCATCTTTTTGAATAGATGAGCGGTGATGGGCAAGAAAGCCACACTCTCCATTGTTTCTACAGAGCTTTTAAACTCCTCACTAACGATCCCCATCTCTTTGGCATAAAGAGGATGAGCAAGAGCACTCCCCACCATCACCGAAAAATAGGCAGCTTGGGCAGGACTGAACTGGCTTTTAATCGAACCCCAGATTTTCTCTGATAGATCTTGTTCCTTAGGAGCTTCTTTTACGTCGCGGTAAACATTGTAGGCAAATAGGGCTAAAGGAATCGTATGTATCCCAATAGGGGTATGAAGAAACTGTTCCATTAGGTGGTTTTTCACAGGCAAAACACCTTCTTTCAAGAAGGGAACCACTGAAATATTAGTGGCAAAAGTTCCTAGAGCATCCTTAAAACTATTTTGAATATCCATAATTATTAAAACCGTTTTTATATTATATAACTAACATTATACCGCATCGCAATTATAAATATCAATTATTAGAGATTTATTAAGAGAATTAAAAATCATTCTATAAAAAATACATATACTAAAGAATTTAATCTAATCCTGGACAGGGGTTTTGGGAGCTGGAGACCCCGAATTCTGAGCTAGAAAGCCCGGGCTGAATAGATCAGGAAGAATATTTTTGCCACTATTCCCGGGAAATGGAGGCGGAGTTGGAGGCAGTGGAAGGACGCTTCCTAGTTGAGGTGCGCCAAAATGAGAAGTAAATTTTTCACCGAACGCCCGCTGTTGTTGAGTTGGAGACGGTGGCCCAAAATTCATACTTTCCATATGAGGATCTCGTGTTGCGTCTGGATCGAAATCATCATCTGAAGTCTCTGAATCTTCAAAAGCAGAATTCAAACCAAGAGAAGGGGTTCCACTAGAACGCCTAGACGAGCCTCGAGGATGGCTGTGCGCCCTTGATGACCTCCTTTGCCTCCCTCCTCTACTTTGAGATCTCCTAGTTGACCCCCCTTGTGGCAATAGAGACGCGGGAGTTTGGGGCTTAGCAGGAGAAGCTGGGCTCATTACAAAAGTAGTTGTAATAGGAGAAAATAGCTGTAAAATAGTTTTTGATTTGGATCCCCCTGCAGGAGTGACTGGAACAGGGGGTGGCTCACTCAAGCTATCGGGTGGTTGCTGAGCAATCGTGGGATCAGGGAGATCTGAAGCCTTTTGGCGGCTAGAGGCAACTCCATAGATAATGCGCCCTAAAATAAGGACCGAGCTAGCTACGAAAACACGGAATAGGAGCTGATCTCTATAATGCTGCCAATCAATGGGAGCCTCACATCTTTCATATTCAAGGACTTGGCGCTCTACCACCTTTCTAACATGAAGACCAGACGAAGCCCCTAGCTCTCTGTTGAACCTGACATAGGCAGCAAGGGCAAGCGCTGAAGCCACACCAGCAGCTGTACCCGCTCTCAACAGCCCACTTCCAGACTCTGTTTCTATCTCAGGTAGATCTGGCTCTTCTTGCTTTGAGAGTTTATCTGGATAGTCTTCTTCTACAGAAAAGCCATACAAGGCTTCTACATTTGCCTCAATGGCCGCATCTCCTTGCTTGGCTTCCTTTTCTCCTTTAAAGCTTGTGACGAAGCGGGCAGCCACTACCCCCACAGCCGCAGTTGTCTCTGCAGAGTGGGTGTGAAGAGGATCGACCACTTTCTCTTTAAGCCACTGAGCAGACTCTTCTGAGGTAAGCAACTGCCCTGTTTTTGCCATGATGAGCAGAGCGTGGGTTAGCACGGCCTCAACCGCAGCGAGTGAAATTAATAGAGCATGCGCAGGAACTCCAACTAGGGGAGTTCCCTTTCTTTCTACTAAATAGTCACCCACATGATATAGAGCGAAGCCAGCAAGAGTATGTTCGGTTTTCATAGGTCGGTATGTCAATTTCCGCTGAAGTCTAAATAAAATTGGAATTTTATGCCATTTACAAATTGCCTCAGAACCGTTATCTGTGAAAAAAACTGAGGAGACTCCATGAGCAAACCACTTCTGATGCGTAAAAGAGCCAAATTGATCGCTTTGATCGTTTTTCTACTGGGACTCGCCTTCCTCACCTATCTCGGCACCTGGTGGCCAGGCATCATGATTGTGATCAGTATCCCCCTCGCCCTTTGGCAATACTTGCAAGGGCGCAAATACGATATGTGGATCACCCTCTTTGTCTTTGGAGGCGCTTTTTTCACCGTCCAGTTTGATATCCAGTGGGAGATTCTGCTTCCTGTCCTCTTCTCACTAGGGGGAATCTACATTTTCTTCCGCGAATGGCTTGAGAGCAAAACCGATAAGGAAGAAGAGATGGCCGAGAAAAAAGAAGAGCTTAGAGACGGAGACAAGAAATAGCCTTATTTCTTGTATTTGTCGAGCAATGCATGGACCTCAGGGTTCTCGGTCACTCCCCAAGCATTTCTAAATAGCCAATTCCTAATATAGGGATCTGCTCCTAGCTCCAGAAGAAGCTGAATTCTTCCAAAATCTGGTTGGGAAGCCCAGCATTCAACATGCAGTGGGGTTAGCCCATATTTCCCTCGCACGTTGACATCATGCCCATGTTCCTTGAGCCACCTGCAATTATCCTCAGAGCGCAACCAGAGCTGGCTTTGTTCATCCCTGGTGAACATTTTCGGAGCAAGGTCTTCTACTTTGAGAACGCTCTCCTTTACAAGCTTCCGAATATTTCGACAAGCTAGATCAAATCGACAGGTAGAAAGATCAAATCCGTGACGGATCATAAGCTTTTCAGAAGGAGCATTCGATTCAACGAGGAATTTTCCCTTTTCATCTTTTTTGTTGGGGTCCCCTGCTCGCAAGAGATAGAGCTCAGCTGCTCGAACACTATATGCAATCCGCTCCCTGGCTCTTTCATCAGGCTTGTCGGCATCCAAATACTCTGTCACAGCGTTCTCATCAGCTGCCCGCGCACTCCAGGCAACCTCCAGTTGAGGTTTGCCATACAAAACAGCTAAATAAAGCCCCGTCACGACCCAGGAGACTGCGTTGATTAAATGGACTGGAACATACCAGTGGATCAGCGGAAATACCAAAAGAACAGCAAGGCCAACGCGTGCCACCTTTTGCGCACGCGCGTTGATCTGGTCATAGTCGACTGTAAAGGGATCTTTGAGCACCGGTGCAAAGTAGCTAGATGTGGCAGAGGAAATAGACATGGAAGAGATTTTATGTTCCGCGACAAATTTATCGAAAGAAAAAAGCTTCCAGAGCACTCTGGAAGCTTCTAAAAGATCTCATCATTGGGGGAGATAGAGTCCCCTGCCCGACTAAATCAAAGGAGGAAGAATTGTACTACACTACCGCAAACTGCGAAGTTGCTGTAGATATTCCATCATAATTTGTTGCACGTTTTCTTCAACAGGATTTTTTGCAGAAAGTTCCCCTTCGCCAAGAGATCTCAGCGTTTGGAGATCCCATTGAAATGCATTTCGTATTCTAAACGCAAGCTGCGCGGTCGCAATTTTCTCTTCCCAAACAGGGTCTTTTCCCTCTCTGGCAATCGTTTTCATTCGGCTCAACTTTTCAAGACTTAGAGCGATCTTCTTTTTTCCAAGATCTTCTTTAGATGACTCCGACAGGTGATTCCCGATGTGAAGGAGATGCGACTTGATCATATATTCTGTTTCAAGAGCGGAGATCTGCTCAGCTATCCCCCCTCCTTCTTTCGGAAGCACATACTTAAGAGAGGCTAGCTCACTCAAAACATCTTGGAACTGGGGAGCCAGTTTGAAGAAAACAACTTGGTCAACGGTTTTGGCAATAGCTGAGTTGGGAAGGAGCTCCACTGCTTCTAAAAGGCGACGGTTCCGATCTTTGTCAAGTTTGGCGATTTTTTCTTTTTGAGCCTCTTGAAACTCTTGTGCTTTGTCTTGAAGAACTGTACGGGCAGTCTCGAAAACTCCTCGAAGTGCACCAGCTTGTCCTGCTCTTCGATATTGCTCATCTAACGCACGTAAGAACTTATCGTACTCCCCTCTTTGGTAGGCAGTTTCTACTTCGCCGAAGACTTGTTTACCTGCAACTGGATAGGTGGTGGGAGCTTTCAGAGCTGACTCGATGGCCGAGCCAAGGACCACTCCAAGTTTGCTCCTTGGATTTGATACAGAGAAGTCGGCTCCAATGAGTAGAGCCTGGCCAAAATTTGGTGAACGAGCTTCGATGTGCCCGAAAGAAAGAAGAGTCAATAAGATCAAGAGCGCTTTCATTATTCATTTCCTTAGTTTTTCTATTAAATATTCCGTTCGTAATATTTATTATAAAGAAACTCGATTTAAAAACAAAGAGATTCCATCGTCCAATAATTGATTCCCATGGCAGCTCGGACTTCAGAAAGCGTATTCGCCGTCGTTACACGAGCGCGGTCGGTCCCTTTCTTGAGCATCTCCTTAACGAAATCTTTATCTTTAGCGTACTCTTCGCGACGATCTCGGATCGGTTCAAGAAATGCTTGAAGCACTTCGTTGAGATGTTTTTTGACCACAGAGTCTCCAAGTCCCCCACGCTGATAGTGGGCTTTCAACTCTTCCACTTTTTCCGTATCGGGATCAAAAACATCGAGATAGGTGAAGACGGGGTTTCCCTCGACTTTGCCTGGATCTTCAACACGGAGGTGTCCAGGATCGGTGAACATTTTCATCACCTTCTTTTTGACCACATCCGGGGAATCTCCAAGGTAGATGCAGTTCCCAAGCGTTTTACTCATCTTCATACTCCCATCAGTTCCTGGGAGGCGAGCCATTTTAGGAAGGAGGGCTTCAGCCCGGACAAGGACCTCTTTTTTGTAAGTCTGGTTGAAGTGACGAACGATCTCGTTGGTCTGCTCGATCATAGGAAGCTGATCTTCTCCAACGGGCACAAGGTTAGCTTTGAAGGCGGTAATGTCGGCCGCTTGGCTCACCGGGTAGACCATAAAACCTGCCGGCACGGCTTCTTTAAACCCTTTCTGGTTAATTTCAGCTTTGACAGTCGGGTTGTGTTTGAGTCGATTCCAAGTGACCAGGTTGAGATAGTATGCGGTCAGTTCAAAAAGCTCGGGAAGGAGCGACTGGACGCAGATGGTGGTTTTCTCCGGGTCGATCCCTACAGCCAGATAATCAAGTGCCACTTCAAGGAGGTTCTCCCGCACTTTTTCGGGGGTCTTTGCATGGTCAGTGAGTGCCTGGGCATCGGCGATCATCACAAATTGGGTAGTGGTTTCTTGAAGCTCGACTCGGTTCTTGAGAGAGCCTACGTAGTGGCCAAGGTGCAGCGGGCCAGTCGGACGATCTCCTGTCAAAATTGTTTTCATAGGTTCCCTTGCGGTTTATGCTGATTCTTCTTGCATATATTAGCCACTTATGGAATTTATTCCAGTGATATGGAAAAAAAGGTTGGAAATCACCAGCTCATCAAGAGCATCGGCAAGGGAGGCATGGGAGAGGTTTTTCTCGCCCACGACCCGGTCTGTGACCGGGATGTCGCCCTTAAACAGATGCTCCCTGAGTGGGTGGAGAACGAGACACTCAGGAAACGATTCATTCGGGAAGCCCAGATCGCAGCGCAACTCTCTCATCCGAGCATTATCCCCATCTACTCGATGGACCCCGAGGGGACCTATTACACGATGGCCCACATTGAGGGAGAAACCCTCAAGTCGATTATCCGCACCACGCGTGAGCAGTCAAAGAAGGGAGATCCCCTCCATCCGGTCGGCTCGTCAGTCCCAGCACTCATCCGGATTTTCCTTAGCGTTTGTGGAGCCGTTGCCTTTGCCCATGACCAAGGAGTCCTTCACCGGGATCTCAAGCCTGAAAACATGATCGTCGGAAAATATGGAGAGGTGATCATCCTCGACTGGGGACTCGCCCACCTCCTCAACCACGAAGAGGTTGAAGAGGGAAATTTTGAAGGGAGTGGCTCCCACCTTACCCAGCCGGGGAAAATTGCGGGAACACTTCTCTACATGGCTCCAGAAAGGGCATTTGGTGGCGCCTCTTCTTTCCAAACCGACATCTATTCTCTTGGGGTGGTCCTCTATCAGATTTTGACCCTCCGCTTTCCCTTCAAACGAAAAGCGATGAAAGAGTATCGGAAAATGGCCAAGTTTGAAGAGATTCCCGATCCCGAAGAGCTAGCGCCTGACAGGGAGATTTCCCCTCACCTCTCAACCATCGCGCAGCGATGTTTGGAGCAAAAGCCCGAAGACCGGTACGAGTCAGTGGCTGAGCTCATGCAAGATCTCGAAGACTACATCGAAGGACTTCCCGAGTGGATTGACACAGCGAGTCTCGATCCGATCGAAAAGAGAGACTGGGAGTTCCAAGAAAATGTGGCTCTCACAAAACACATGGCACTCACAAGAGGGATCGAAAACCTCGAATGGGTCAATTTGATGATCTCCAAGGCTCACTTCCCCGGCAACCTCCGGCTCGAAATGGAGCTTTCTTTGGGCGAAGGGGGCAAAGGACTAGGCATTCTTTTTGCCGCTCCCGACACCGGTTGGAAAAGTGGGATTGAAGAGGGATGCATTCTTTGGCTTACCAGCGAGGGAGTTCACCTTTTCAGAACGGGCGTCGAAGTCGTCCACAACGAGGAGATCCATCTCGAGACAGAGCGCTCCTACCAGATCCGAATTGAGAAGATTGACGACCAGATCCGCTTCTACCTTGATGGAAAACTCCAATTTGGGTTTTTGAGTCACATCCCCCTGCATGGGACAGGGGTTGGCCTCCTTCTTCGAGATGACAACGTCTCTCTTTCTCCCCTCCACGTCTTTCTAGGGAGCCAAAACATCCTCGTCAACTGCCTCGCCGTCCCCGATGCGTTCCTCGCTCGCAAACACTACAAAGAAGCGCTCGAGGAGTACCGGAAAATCTCCTACTCATTCCCGGGGCGCGCCGAAGGAAGAGAAGCGACCTTCCGCGCGGGGATGACCCTTCTCAAAGAAGCGCGACAGAAAAAAGAAAAGAGCCAGAAAGAACTCCTCTATGCGCAGGCCCACCAGGAGTTTGAAAAGCTCCATCATACACCCGGCGCCCCGCTCGAATATCTAGGAAAATCACTTGTTTACAAAGCCGAAAAAGAGATCGAAGAAGAGGTAAAGAGTCTCGAGTTGGCCCTACGCAAATTTCCCAAACATCCGCTCAAACAAGTGCTTATTGAAAACATCTTTTCCCGCCTTGAAGAGCTCGCCCAAAACGATCGGCTCGGAGCTTTCCACTTTGCTCTGCTTGCCCTTCGGCAACTTCCCCATCTACCTGAGACCGAAAAAATCAGCGCCCTTCTCGCAAACCACCTCGAACCCCTCCCCTTTTTCACACCCTCTCCCGAAAAAGAGATCTACTTTGCGATCCAACTCGCCTTCTGGCTCAACAAACCGCTTATCCTCGAAGAGATGGTCGACAAAGGGCTTGACGAGGTGAACCAGCGGAATGGGAAGATCGCCCTTCTCCTTCTTGGCGAAGGAGAAAAAGGAGCCCCTCTCACCAAAGAGACCCTCCCTGAACTCTACGCCCACTTCCATCTCCTTTGCAAAGAAGAGGAAGACCTCTCTCCGCTTGCTGAAGAGGGGCTTGATGCAGCACTCTCTCTTTGGGTTGCTCTGCGAACAAGTACGTGGGAAAAAGCGGAGCAGATCATCAAGACTCTCACCCCTGACCAGTTCGAGTCGGAAAGAGACCCCCTCTTCTTCCTTTACGGCTGCTTTTTAGCCCATGCAAAAGGCGAAGAGGCAGCGCTTGCCCACCTCACCAGCATTTCTGAAAAGGCTTATCCTCCCCTCCCCTCTCTCCTCTCCCACTTCCTTGTGGGCAGGATCGGGCTAGAAAAAGGGTGGATCGAGCGGGCTTTCCCCTTCGAAAAGTTCTCCCTCTACGAACAGCTCGACCTCTATGCCCACTGCCTCGGCAAAACTTCTGAATAGACTTTTACATCCCATTTCCCTAAAATTTTTTCATGTACTTAAGTTTTCCAAGACATGAAATCCTCGCTGCGCAAGGTGTCGGAATCCCTTACTCGGCTCACCTCCTCTATGACCTTTGTGCCTATCGAGATAGCTCGGAGAATTTAAGCTCTCGCGTATCAGCAGAACTAGGGTTTGGGCTGATTGCCGCTAGCTCGCTTGTGGAAACGGTCGTGCGGATCCCCATTGTCCTTGTTGCACTCTGTTTCTCAGAAAACAGGAGCGACTGGTTCAGAGGCTACAAGCTTTCCGTTCTCACGATTTTCTATGCCCTTTATGCTGTCTGCATCAACCTCTTTGTCCAAAATGTTTCTAGACCCCTGATCGAATTCGACGCTTCTCTCGAAACAAAAGGAGAGGTGCAGTCGTTATTCAGCGCCTGCCAAGCTGGGGATCAGGCGCTTGCAAAAAAGCTTATTGAAAACGGTTGTGATCCCCATGCCAAATACCACGAGACGATCTCTCCTGCGATTGCCGCAAGGCTCTATGGCCACAAGGGGTTTGATGAAATCTGCCCTTTAGAAAAATGGGAGGAGAGCTACCTCAACCTCAAACGGCTTTCACATTGGCTTAGTCTGGAAGGAAATATCTCCTTCGAAGGGGAAGATATTCTGCTGCAAGGGGTGATCTCTTCAAGACTGTTTTTTGGCGCTTTTGCCTCAGCTCTTGGCAACTTTACAGAAACAAACATCTTTAACTCTTGCTGCTTCTTAAAAAAAACTCACGCAGACATCTTAAAAGAAGCCCTTGAAAAGGCAGAAAGCGAGCACTCGTATGAGACGATCGCAGACTCGATTCAGAATCACTCTCTCACTTTCGTCGATGCAGGGTGGAAAAACCACTCGGTCTGCCTTTGCTTCAACAGCGAGTACCTTGCCATTGGAAATCGTGGCGACCACTCAGATAAACACTCGACTCTATCGCTCTTCAAAATCAAGCCCGGGCTGATGACCCCTGCAATCATCGAGGAGATTGCTACTCACCAGCTCTTAGATGATGCAAGGGGCGTTGACTACTTCTACCGGATCCTGCCGGGCAAGCTCTCACTCACTGGAGCCCCTAAAAAGGACAACTATTGCACCGAGATGGAAAAGATCGCACCGAAAACTGCCCAAGCTGGCAACTGCAGCCTGTCGGGAAAGAAGAGTGCCCTTCGCTTTGCCTGGGCCTCTCTGCTAGCCCAGCCCCCACATAACGAGCACCTCACCATGGAGCAAGCCTTTGAAAGGGGAAGGCAAGAGACGAAGCTGTTCACCAACTGGGCTGCGAACCAGTGCTTCAGCGAGGTTGAGCCCACCAGAACCTTCCCCAATATTTCGATGCCAACGATGCGCCTAGCCATCGCTCGAAGTGTGGCTAAACTCCGGCGATTCAATTTTCTCCGAGGAAAGCTCGACCTCCACCCCTTTCGTTCTCTACTCGGTGTCTAGACCATTTAATGCCCCTTTGGTATACTCGATCCCATGTCTGCATATAGTCCAAAAGAAATTGAAGAGAAGTGGTGGGCCTTCTGGGAAGGAAATAAACTTTTCAGCGCTGATCCCCACTCAGAAAAACCCGCCTACTGCATCTCGATCCCCCCTCCAAATGTAACTGGGGTCCTCCACATGGGCCATGCCCTGGTCGATACCCTCCAAGATGTCCTCATCCGCTGGAAACGAATGCAGGGGTTTGAGACTCTCTGGGTCCCCGGAACTGACCATGCGGGAATCGCCACGCAGACAGTAGTTGAGCGGGACCAGATCGCCAAACACGGCAAACGACGTAAAGACTTTTCTCGAGAAGAATTCCTGAAACTCGTCTGGGAATGGAAAGAGAAAAGCGAATCGACCATCCTCACCCAGCTCAAACGACTCGGCTGCTCTTGTGACTGGGACCGTCTCGCTTTCACGATGGATGAAGAGCGGAGCCATGGCGTTCAGGTCCTCTTCAAAAAGATGTTTGACGACGGGCTGATCTACCAAGGAGATTACCTCGTCAACTGGGATCCGGTCACCCAAACAGCTCTTGCCGACGATGAGGTGGAGTACGAAGATAAAGAGTCCCACATGTGGCACATCCGCTATCCTCTTTCAGACGGCAGTGGACATGTGACGATCGCTACCACTCGGCCCGAAACGATGCTCGGAGACACAGCAGTCGCCGTCCACCCAGAAGATGACCGCTACAAGTCGCTGATTGGAAAAACGATCGCTCTCCCCCTGACAGAACGCAAGATCCCCATTCTAGCCGACCCATTCGTCGAAAAAGACTTTGGAACAGGCGTTGTGAAAATCACCCCCGCCCATGACCCCAATGACTATGAGATGGGCCTTCGCCACAACCTCCCCTTGATCAACGTGATGACTCCAGACGGGAGGATCAACGAAGAAGGGGGAGAGTTTGCCGGCCTTACGATGGAAGAAGGGCGTATGGCCATTGCTGAGAAGCTTAAAGAGCTCGGCGCCATGGAAAAGATCGAGCCCCATCATCATCGCGTTGGAGTCTCCTACCGTTCAAAAGCGGTGATCGAGCCCTACCTCTCTAAGCAGTGGTTTGTGAAGATGGAGCCGTTCAAGGAGAAGCTCATCTCTGCCGTTCGCGACAAGAAAGTAGAGATTATTCCTGACCAATGGGAAAGTACCTATTTCCATTGGATCGAAAACCTGCGCGACTGGTGCATCTCTCGCCAACTTTGGTGGGGACACCGTATTCCGATCTGGTACAAAAAAGACAACCCTGATGAGATGATTTGTCACGCTGGTGAAGGAGTCCCCCCCGAAGTGGCACAAGCCCCAGATGCATGGGTCCAAGACGAAGATGTCCTCGACACCTGGTTTTCTTCTGGCGCCTGGCCCTTCACGATCCTCGGCTGGCCCAACGATACGCCCGAGCTGAAAAAGTTCTACCCCAATAGCGTTCTCGTTACAGGACATGACATCCTCTTTTTCTGGGTTGCCCGGATGCTCATGATCGGCGAGTATGTCACAGGCGAGCTTCCCTTCCCGCAAACCTTCATCAATGGGCTGATCTTCGGAAAATCCTACTGGCGCTACCACCAAGATGGGAGCATCGCCTACGTAAATCCCGAAGAGCGCCTCTCGTTTGACCTTGGAGAAAAACTCCCTTCCGATGTCCACTCGAAGTGGGAGAAAATGTCGAAGTCGAAGGGGAACGTGATCGACCCCCTCGAAATCATCGATACCTACGGGACCGATGCGATGCGGATTGCCCTCTGCTCAGCAACCACTCATGCTCCTCAGATCGATCTCGACCGGCGAAGATTTGAGGAGTACAAAAACTTCATCAACAAGATCTGGAACGGAGCCCGCTTCGTCTTCATGCATCTTGAAAACCTATCCCCTGATGCTTTTGCAAAAGGGCTTGATCGCTCCCTCTTCACTCTTGAAGATAAGTGGATCCTCTCCAGACTCAACCGAGTGATCGGCGAGATCAACACTCATCTCGAAGCCTACCATTTTGACCGGGCGGCCACCACCACCTACCGCTTTTTCTGGGATGAGTTTTGCGCCTACTACCTCGAGCTAGTGAAGCCTACCCTCTTTGAGAAAGTGGGAACGCCTGATGAGCGTGTGAACAAACAGCGGATCCTTGCCGTTGTTCTATCCCATCTCGTGCGCCTCTTCCATCCAATGACTCCGTTCATCACCGAAGAGCTCTTCCACCAGCTCAAAGAGAAACTTTCTGGAGGAACCTCTGAGGAGCCTTACGCCCGCGAAACACTCGAAGCATTAAGTGCCACTGGATGCATCACCGCCCCATATCCGAGTGGAGTTGAGGCAAGTGATATCAGTGAAGAGATCGAAGAAACCTTTGCCTTCATCGACCGGGTCCTCCACGGGATTCGAAGCATCCGCGCTGAAATGCAACTCCCTCCAAGCACCGAAACGGAGCTCCTCATTCGTGCGCCAGCAGGTGACCCCGATCTAAAACGGGTCCAAGAAAATGAAGGGATGCTCAAAGCTCTCGTCCGCCTCTCCAACATCCAGTGGGAAGCAAATGAGCCTACCGGCTTTTTCGCAAGCAGCCAAGTTGGAAAGCTCACCCTCATCATCCCCCTTCCCGAAGAGCTCCGAGAAAAAGAACGTCTTCGACTTGAAAAACACCAAGAGAAACTGATCAAGCAACAGAACCAAGGGCGCTCTCAGCTTGCCAATGAAAGCTTTGTCGAAAGAGCCCCCAAAGAGCTGGTGGAAAAATGCAAAGCGAACCTAAAAGCCGTCGAATCAGAACTCGCAGAAGTTGGGCAAAAACTCTCCCAGTTTTAGCCCGCACTTCTCACACAGCACTGGGCAAATCGAGCCATCTGTTTCTCCATCTATCCCGAGAAAACTCTCTTGACAAGGTTTATAAACCTTGCCTTCGCTCGCTTCTGGTCTATCTGGCAAAACAGTCTGCCCCGCTTTCCTGCAGTGTGTGGAAGAAATGCGGGCTAGTTCTTCTACTCTCCTTTTCCCTCTTCGCCGCTCCTCCGGCGAAGATCGAGAAAATCGATGAAGGGATCACCCGCTACTTTCCCAATCAAGAAACCCTCCTCGACGGCGCCTTTTCCTTCATCTATATTCAAGAAACCGAAGGAACCCCTCTCGCTTCTCCCCCATCCGATGTAGTCCCCACCTTTGGACAGGGACGAATCCTCCTTCCCCTCCCCAGTGAGATTAGCCTTTATGGCACAGGTGAAGTCGCTGGCCCCCTTCTTCGCAACGGACAAGTCACCCGTCTTTGGAACACCGATGTAGGAAAATACGACAGAAGCAACTCCGCCCTCTACCAGTCCCACCCGTGGGTCCTTGCGGTCCGTCCCGACGGAACCAGCTTTGGCCTCCTTGCTGAAACAACTTGGCGTGGACGAATCGATCTGTCCCGTGGGATCGAAATTGAGCACCAAGGCCCACCCTGCTCTGTCGTCATCATCGAAGGAGATACTCCCCAAGAGGTCCTTACCCGTCTTTCCAAACTGATCGGAACCGCTCCACTTCCCCCCTTATGGGCGCTTGGTTACCACCAGTGCCGCTTCTCCTACAAAACCCATGACGAAGCCCTAACGGTTGCTCAGCAGTTCCGAGAAAAGAAAATCCCCTGCGACGTCCTCTGGCTCGACATCGACTACATGGATGGCTACCGGATTTTCACATTCAACCCCAACCGCTACCCCAACCCCCGCGAGACCAACAACAAACTTCACCAGCTTGGACTCAAATCCATTTGGATGATCGACCCCGGTGTGAAAGTCGATCCGGGCTACTTCGTCTATGACCAAGGAACAAACGGTGATCACTGGATCCAAAATGCCCACGGCGTCCCTTACGAAGGGAGAGTTTGGCCTGGAGCTTGCGTCTTTCCCGACTTCACAAGACCTCCGACTCGCACCTGGTGGGCAGGCCTCTACCATGACTTTCTAGCCACAGGGATTGACGGCGTGTGGAACGACATGAACGAGCCGGCTGTTTTTAGCGAGGCAAAAAAAACAATCCCCGATTCCTACCTCTATCGAGGTGGAAACGACCTTTCGCCCGCTCTTCAACCCAAATACCACAACATCTACGGGTTTCTCATGTCGATGGCCACACGGGAGGGAATCGCCCGCGCAAATCCCCACAAAAGACCCTTCGTCCTCTCCAGGGCTAGCTTCCTCGGGGGAGCCCGCTTTGCTGCCACTTGGACCGGGGACAACAGCGCCACCTGGGCCCACCTTGAAGACTCGATCCCCATGGTCCTCAACCTTGGTCTCTCAGGGCAACCCTTCTCAGGTCCAGATATCGGAGGATTTTTCGGAGATGGGAATGATCAGATGTTTGCCTATTGGATGGGAACCGGCGCCCTCCTCCCCTTCGCTCGCGGCCATACCGATCGGCAGTCACGTAGGAAGGAACCTTGGACCTTTGGACCTGAAGTAGAAGAGATTTGTCGAACTGCCCTTCAGCGCCGCTACCGCCTCCTCCCCTACCTTTACACCCTGTTTTACGAAGCTTCCAAGACAGGACTTCCCGTTGCCCGCCCCACTTTCTTTGCTGATCTCAAAGATCCTGCTTTGCGTTCAGAAGACCGCTCATTCCTCCTTGGTAAAGACCTCCTAGTTCGCTCTCATCGGACTTCCCTGCTAGAGGGTTGGCGTCCCGTATCCCTTATCGGTCCCGAAGAGAAGAAAGGAGCCCATCCCTCCCTTTTCTTACGCCCCGGAGCAATCCTTCCCGTAGGCCCCATTGTTCAGTCCACAAACGAGTACAAGCTCGACCCTCTCACCCTGATCATTGCCCTTGATGACGAAGGAAAGGCCGAAGGACTCCTCTACGAAGATGAAGGAGATGGATTTGGCGACTTTCTCCTCACCCGGTTCAAAGCGAGGAAAGTGGGGGAGCAAATCCAGATCGAACTCATCGACGAGGAGGGCGAACTCCCTAGACCTGATCGGCCCATCCTGATCGAGCTACTCTCGAAGACTGAGTCGCCTGCACCAATAGGATAAAAATCCATCACAGGAACCCTCGAACAACCTCAGCCACTTCTCGGTGTTCACAGTCGACAAGATAGTTAAGTCGGCGCATCTCTTCGACGGTGATTTTTCCAGCTAATTGGTTGAAAAGAACAATTAGCTCGGGAAACTTATCAAGAACCCCACTGCGAGTGAGAGGGGCCACCTCGTAGCTCGGCAAACACCCAAGATCATCCTCGAGAACCACAAACTTCTCGTCGAAAAGATGGCTGTCTGTCGAAAAAGCTGAGACCAAGTCGACTGTTTCATTTTGAAGGGAAAAGTAGAGAAGCACCTGATCTAAAAGCTGAGGAGACGTTTTTCGGAGGACTGGGTAGTTTGCTTCCAGGAGTTTTCGCTCGGGCCGAATAGAAAACTCAGGGTCATAGGCAATCTTCAAGTCTCCGTCAAGCTCTGAAAGGGCTTTTACCCCTTCTCCTGAGCGGGCCACGAGGCGATACTCATTGCTAAATCCAAGAGGATTGAGCATCACCAGTCCATGCTTGTCAGCAAGCTTTTTTTGCACTACTGGAAAAAGTTCTTCCTGCGGGAGAGGCTCTTTGAGGATGTCGAGTAAAGCTGTCCCCGTATACTCAAAGTAGGTATCAATCCCCCCTGAGAGGAGCGCCTGAAACGTAATCGCCGTTCCTTCGAGAAAGTAGCGACGGACTACCTTTAAATCAGTCTCCTTCTCAATCAATTGGGCGAGAAGCTCAGCCAAGATTTGTTGCTCCGTGCAGTTTTTTGCTCCGATGACGAGCGTCTTTTCAGTGCGCATAAATCTCGGAACCAAACCAAAAATAAACAAACAGCTCAAGACAAGAAGGGAAAGAGCGAGAATTTGGAGTCGTTTTTTGAGATCTCTCATCGAAAGTCCACTTTGAGCCAGTGTTCCAGCCGGGTCATCCCCCACTCAAAAGCGACGGCAAGAAAAGCAGAGGGAAGAGTCCCTGCCAAGAGGTATTTGCCATTGATGCTCCGAAGTCCTTGGAAAATCAGATCGCCGAGCCCTCCGGCTCCAACGAGGCTCGTTAGTGTGCACATGCCCAGAGTCCAGACTCCGGCGATCCGGATCCCCGCCATGATAGTGGGAATCGCATGGGGCGCTTCAACGAGAAATAGGATTTGCCGCTTCGACATCCCCAGTCCTGTCCCCACATCGATGAGCGACCGGTTAGCTTGTGTGATCCCTGTATAGGTGTTAGTGAGGATCGGAGAGATCGCATAAAGAGAAAGGGCTAGGATCCCAGGCAGATATCCCGTCGTAGGCAAGTGGACTACTGAGCGAAGACTGACGAGCAGGACGATGATCAATGCGATCATCGCAAGACCTGGAATCGTCTGGATCAGTGAAGCCATCCGGATGATCACCATCGAAAGCCGTTTATTCGCAACTCGGCTCAAGTAAAACCCAAGGGGCAAGGCAATGCAGAGAGCTAAAATCAGTGCGCTCAAGCTCACAAACAGATGTTCGATTGTTTTTTGAAAAAGAAGCCAGGTCATATCAGGGTCAAAAGCTCCTCGAGAAGAGTTTTGCGAGCTAACTCTCCCAAATACTTCTCCTCATCGTAAATAGGGAGGGATTCACTGCCAGTCAGCTTAAAGGTCATTAGGGAATCAATGAGACTACTTCTTAAGTCGAGTTTCCCCTCCTCGGAAGTGGGTGCTGGGTTTAAACGATCTAGCAGCGGGAGAAGCGTCTGCCTTTGCAAAAGAAGAGAGAGGCGATCCTTCCCAAGGAAATCGTCAATGAACGTATTAGCCGGGTTTTCTAAAATCTCTTTCGGCGAGGCAATCTGAATGATCTCTCCTTTGCGGAAAATCGCAATCCGGTCACCCATCTTGACCGCCTCACTCAGGTCATGGGTGACAAAGACCACCGTCTTGTGGATCCTGCTTTGAATCTCTAAAAACTCGTTCTGCAACTGCTCTCTTGAGATTGGATCAAGGGCGCCAAACGGCTCATCCATCAAAATGATCGGGGGATCGGCCGCAAGGGCTCTGGCAACTCCTACACGCTGCTTTTGTCCACCACTGAGCTCCCTTGGATATCGTTTGAGGAATTGACTCGGCTCGAGCCCCACCATCTGAAGAAGTTCATCTACCCTCGCTCGGATTTTTTTCTCAGACCAGCCGATCAGTTTGGGGACAACCCCCACATTCTCTTCGATGGTCATATGAGGAAATAACCCAATATGCTGAATCGCATAGCCGATGCTTCTTCGCAGCTCAATCGGATCGAGAGTGCTCACGTCGGCTCCATTCACAAAGATCGTCCCTGAGGTGGGCTGGATGAGGCGATTAATAAGGCGAAGAGCTGAGGTTTTTCCACACCCACTCTGCCCAAGAAGGACAAGCGTTTCTCCCCGCTCGACAGAAAAAGAGACATCACGAAGCGCTACTTTTTCTTCTGCAAAGACTTTGGTCACATGTGAAAAAACAATCAAGAGCTTACCTTTTTCCGCCCAGCATACCGAACACAATGAGCTATTGTACACAATTTTTCGATTTGGTAATTTAGGCTGATGCAACTGCTGACACCCGAAGATCTGAAAAAAGAGCTCCCTCTATCTAAACAAGCAGAAGAGTTTGTCCAGCACAGCCGCTTGCAGGCGAAAGCGATCTTCGACCGTCGTGATCCTCGCCTTCTTTTCATCATTGGCCCCTGTTCGATCCACAACGTAGACGAGGCTCTTGCATTTGGGAAAAAACTCAAAGAACTCTCTCGCGAAGTGGAAGATCGTTGTATGCTCATCATGCGCACCTCGATCGAAAAACCCCGCACCTCAACCGGCTGGAAAGGACTCGTCCACGACCCCCACCTCAACGACTCGGCCGACCTCTCACATGGTCTTCGCCTCGCCCGCTCCCTCTTCCTCGAGCTCGCCACAACTGAGCAACCCATCGCCATGGAGTTCCTCTCACCAACTCTGGCTCCTTACCTCGAAGACCTCGTCACCTTTGGCTGGATCGGAGCGCGGACCACCTCCTCTCAAAATCATCGGATCCTCGCCTCCGACCTCCCCATGCCCATCGGATTTAAAAACTCAGTTGACGGGAATATTGAAAGTGCGATCCACGGGGTGAACGTCGCAAGACACTCCCATACCTACTTGCAAATCGATGAGACAGGACGGATCCAGCAGAAAAAAACCGCCGGCAACCCCCACGCCCTCGTGATCCTCCGCGGATCCACCACAGCGACCAACTACGACCGTGAAAGCGTGCAAGAAACCCTATCGGCCTTGCGCCAACTCGAACTCCCACCCCGCGTCCTCATCGACTGCTCGCATGGAAACTGCAGCGGAAAGTACTATCAGCAAAAAGAAGTATTTCAAAGTGGACTTGAACAGATCCAGGAAGGCAACCAACAGATCCTTGGAATGATGCTAGAGACCCATCTCGAAGCAGCCTCACAAAAGATTACTCACCCAATTAGCGACCTTCAGCCAGGCGTTTCGATCACCGATCCCTGCCTAGACTTCGCCACCATGGCCGAGCTCGTTCAATCCTCGTCGTCGATGGTGATGAGCTCAACGTAAAGCTGGTGCTTCCAGCTCCTAAAGACCTCTCCATCTTCAGTGACAATTTCCGCCTTGTAGGTCAGAATACCGCCTGTCTCCTCATAGTCCTCATTAGCGACCAAGTAAGATCTGGTCCCCACCCCTTGACAGATCGGATAGGTGACCGTCCGGCTGGTGAAGTTGTGGAAGACCAGCTCGAGTCTGAGCGTTGGCTCCTGGGCAATGAGCTTTTTTGGGACCCACCACTCAGCAACGAGCATCTCCCCCTTAAGGGGATGAGTCGCCCGGGGATCGGGAGCCCCCACGTAAGTGCTCGCCCAAAAGGAGGGTCCTAGCTTCTGCTGGTGGACAAAGACCCCGTGGCTCCGGCACCCAGCAAAAAGAAGTAGAGATAGTAGAGCAAGGATACGCATAGAATGGGAAGCATAGCAGGTGCTGGAAAAGATTGCATCAATTCAAAGGCCATAGGTAAGATAGCCCCATGCGCGAAGCCGTCTGCTCCATCCTTTTCAACCCCGACAAAACCGAGGTTCTCCTGATCAAGCGGAGGGACATCCCCGTCTGGGTCCTCCCAGGGGGAGGGATCGATCAGGGCGAGAGCCCAGATGCCGCCGCTGCCAGGGAAGCAGTAGAAGAAACTGGCTTCCAGGTGGAGATCGCCCGCAAGATCGCCTACTACCAGCCGGCCAACCGGATCACCAGGCCGACCCATTTCTACGAGTGCAAAATCCTCGGAGGGGAAGCCTCAACCGGAGATGAGACAAAGGAAATTCAATTTTTTCCTCTCCAGGATCTCCCGAAGACCCTCGTCCCCTTTTACAAGACCTGGATCGATGATGCGCTCCAAAACTCTGCCCAGATACTCAACAAAAAAATAGAAAAAACCTCTTACTGGACCTTCCTCCACTACTTGATCTGTCACCCTATCCTGGTGACCCGCTTTCTCCTTACCCGAGTCGGCATCCACATCAATCGCTAGAAATAAATGTTTGGAATCATTTCAGAAAATCCACCAATTACCCCCTTTTCTTTGGGCTTTGAAGAGCATCCCAAACAGACCAAAAAAAGAAAATGGATGGAAGAAAGTGTTCCTACGAGAAGCAAAGTTCACAAATTTGTAATCGACAAAAGAAGGAATATTGAAGTCAGAGACCTCCTTGGTCGCACCCTTTTAATGAATGCGGCTGCCTATAACAAGATCAAAGCCGTGAAGCTCCTCTTGGAAGCCGGAGCAAACATGAGGGCGAAAGATACTTTGGGAGAAGACGCCCTCACAATCGCATTTATAAAGGGGCACAAAGAGGTCGTAAAACTTCTGGTCAATAACAGAGATTCTGAAGGAGAAACCCCTCTAATACATGCTAGTAAAGAAGGAGACTTTGAACGAGTTGAACTGAACATTTCCATGGGTGCTGATGTCCATGCTGGTAGTCAATATGGATGGACAGCCTTGACCTTGTCTGTGGCAATGGGGCATGTATTGATTGCTCAGATTCTTATTCAAAATGGAGCTAAGGTCCGTGCTATCGATTTGGCAAAAGCTGCAAGGGGAAAAGACTCAAGGATTGCTGAGCTCCTTGTTCATAATGGCGCTAAGGTCGATAGTGTTTTCTCCGATGGCTGGACAGCTTTAATGGCTGCTGCGCAAGTGGGAAATACAGCGACCGTTCAGCTTCTTATTGAAAACGGCGCTAAGGTCAATGCCGTCACCGAAAACAAAGAGACAGCTTTGTTGCTTGCTTTGAAGAATCATCATTTTGACACCGCTGCTTTTCTTATTGCAAACGGAGCAAATGTCCATGCTGCTGACAATCAAGGGTGGACTCCTTTGTGGCTCGCTACGAAGGTTGAGGATATGGCCACGATGCTTCTACTCATCGACAAGGGCATCGATGTGGGCGCCTATCTAAAGGAGGCAATAAGGGGACGAAATGAAAAATTTGGGGATTTCCTCCTCAGAGCACTAATAGCCCACGAAAAAAGACTGGGAGGCAGAAAAGGAGCTGCCTTAGATCGCAAACTCTCTCCCGCAATACCAGTAGGAGGCATCCGAGATATTATCCTCGACTATGTTGGCGGAGAAGACTAAACCATCTTCTTCGGGTCGACGATCTCCTCAAACTCCTCCTCAGAGAGAAGCTTCAATTCTAGAGCTGCTTCCTTAAGGGTTTTCCCTTCAGAGTAAGCCTTTTTCACGATTTGGCTCGCCTTGTCATACCCAATCACCCGATTTAGGGCAGTGGCGAGCATCAGTGAGCGGCCGAGATGGATCGCAATCTGTTCCTCGTTAGCCTCGATCCCAGTGACACATTTCTCAGTGAAGTTTTTCGCCATGTCTCCAAGGAGATGAGTCGATTGGAGGAGGTTGTGGATGAGCATCGGCTTGAAGACGTTGAGCTCAAACTGCCCCATCGAGCCACCCACTCCAATCGCCACATCGTTCCCCATCACCTGAGCCGCCACCATCGTCATCGCCTCACACTGGGTAGGGTTCACCTTGCCGGGCATGATCGAGGAGCCAGGTTCGTTGGCAGGGAGTATGATCTCACCGATTCCACAGCGAGGCCCAGAGGCAAGAAGGCGAAGATCATTGGCAATTTTCATGTAGGAGCAGGCGAGGCGTTTAAGTGCTCCACTCATCTCGACAATAGCGTCATTGGCTGCAAGAGCCTCAAACTTGTTGGGTGCTGTGATGAAGGGATAACCCGACTCTTGTGCGATCACCTTGGCCACTTTTTCTGCGTAGCTCGGGTCGGCATTGATCCCGGTCCCCACGGCGGTTCCGCCAAGTGCGATCGGGTAAAGGGCAGGAAGAGCATTTTCGACAGCGCGCATCCCCTCGCGGATTTGGACGGCATACCCGGAGAACTCTTGGCCAAGAGTGAGCGGCGTGGCATCCATGAGGTGGGTCCGCCCGGTTTTCACGATCTCCTTAAAGCTGACGGCTTTCTTCTCGAGGGCCTCAGCAAATATTTTGAGATTGGGGAAGAGCTTTTTCTGGATGAGGGAGACGGCAGCAATGTGCATCGCAGTTGGAAAAGTGTCGTTCGAGGATTGGGATTTGTTCACATCATCGTTGGGATGGATCGGGTCTTTGCTCCCAAGAGTCCCTCCCACTTTTTGGATACACCAGTTGCTGATCACCTCATTGACGTTCATATGAGACTGGGTCCCCGAGCCGGTTTGCCAGATCAGGAGAGGAAAGTGATCATCGAGCTTCCCTTGGATGAGGGCATCGCACGCTTCGACGATGAGACTTTTTTTCTCCTCAGGAAGAAGGCCAAGCTCGGTGTTGACGATCGCGGCAGCCTTTTTTAGGATCCCATAAGCGTGGATCACCTCGATGGGCATCCTCTCCGAGCCAATCTCGAAATTTTGGAGTGAGCGCTGAGTTTGCGCTCCATACAATTTATCTGCGGGAACCTCAATCTCTCCAATCGAGTCGGTCTCTTTACGTGTATTCATACCCTCTTTCTACAAGAATTAAACAATTAATGCGAGTTTATGTATAGAAGGACCTGAGAGGTAAGCCCATGAAGTTTTTCCATTTCCGTGAACGCAATCTCCCGAAAGGGATCATTCTAGTCCTTATCGCCTGGCTCTGCTTCAGCACCCTGTGGGCCCTTTCTAAAGTGATGGAAACCCAGACCACAGTCCCCACAATGATCTTTTTTCGGAGCGTTGTAGGGATTATTCTGGTCCTTCCATGGGTGATCAAACGATGGCCGAAAAGTCTGAAAATCAATAACAAAAGAGTGGTCTTTATTCGCTCGATCGTTGGACTGGTGAATCTAGTCTTCATTTTGCTCGCTGTCCAACAAATCTCCATCGTCAACACGACTCTCTTGAATAATAGCGCCCCCTTCTTTGTCCCTTTCCTTCTCGTAATTTTTTTCAAGACGCCCATCCAACACAAGCTCTGGCCCGCAATCGCGCTCGGGTTCATCGGAGTCTTTTTAGTTCTCCATCCAGACGAGCGGATTTTCAACTGGGGAGCAATCTATGGTCTCCTTTCAGGCATTTGCCTTGCGACGATGATCGTCACCATGCGGATCACTACCCACTCGGAAACCCTTGTAAGCTTTCTCCTCTACTTTTTCCTCATCGGACTGGTTGCCGTTGCCCCGTTTGCCATCCTCAACTGGAAAGTCGAAAGTATGATGACTTTGGTTGGCCTTCTTAGCATGGGACTCCTCTCACTAATAGGGCAGATTTTCCTCTTTCATGGGCTCAAGTTTGGAAAGGCGCATGAGCTCGCCCCTTTTAGCTATTCGACGGTGATTTTTGCTGGGCTCTTCGACTGGTTCCTATGGGGAAATATCCCCGAAGCGATCGCCTATCTGGGAATGGCGCTCATCATCGCCGGCGGCCTCTGGATCGCTTATATCGGCCGCTTCCCCAGAAAAGTCGATTAACTCTTGCCAGAGAATAGGAAAAATTTTATACATAGCACATGAAAAAACATTTTATCACTGGGCTGGTCATCCTCCTCCCCCTTACTGTGACTGTTCTTGTCTTAGGGTTTTTGATCCGGGTCCTCACTCAACCTTTCATTGGGCTCGTCTCCAACTTTTTGGCCGAGTGGAACATCGTTAATAAAGGCTTCCTTTTCTTAAGCCCAGAGCAGTTCCTTAAATACACGAGCCAGCTCCTCATTTTGCTCCTTCTTTTTGGAATTACCGTCTTTTTAGGGATGATCACTCGCTGGTTTTTCATCAACGCTTTATTTCGAATTGGAGATAAAATCCTCCATAGAATCCCCATTGTGAATACGGTCTATAAAACGACCCAGGAAATCATCAAAACTCTATTTGTCAGCGACAAGAATTCGTTTAAGCAGGTGGTGATGGCCCCCTTCCCTAGCCCTGGGGTCTATATGCTGGGGCTCATTTCTAGAGATGCCCCCAAGCAGTGCTCGAGCGCAGTCAATGAGGAACTGATGTCAGTCCTCATCCCTACCACACCCAATCCGACCACCGGTTTCTTGCTCATGTTCAAAAAGAAAGATTTAGTTTACCTCGACATCAAGCCTGAAGAGGCCATTAAGTGCATCGTCTCTTGTGGTGTGATCGTTCCCGGGATGACCCCGCCAAAGCCAGTCTCTAAGGAAACCTTCTAGGGCGTGTCGTCAATTACCCTTCGTTGCTTTAGCTCTCTCTATGAAAAATTTCATCGTTGACTTTCTTCAAGAGCCCGATTTGGGCTCTTTCCATCAGTTGCCTTGAACTTTCCCATAGTGAAAGCTCCTTCAACTCGTCTATTCGACGACACGCCCTACCCTTTTTCTCTTGAATACTTTCCAAAATAAGCTTATACTCGGCCACGATATAAGGAGTGAACTATGACACGTGTCAGTAAGAAAGCCGAGCGGCGCGGCCGCTCTCCACGAAGATGCAAAGCCCCTCAACCTAAGACAGGCCCTCTAAAGGATAATCTTCCAAAAGGGTTCAAGGAGCATTCCAACGCTGTCGATAAAGAGCTGGCAGCTTCTGTATACATTCCAAAAATTCAATAAAAGGGTATCATGTCTAGACATCGCAGCTACGGAAAAATTGGAAAAGGTGGAAAAAAGCGCAATGTTCTCAAGCGATTTGAGCG
>Ga0180438_10003076_pt1 | contig 25845 bp, 27 predicted proteins | sample SS_ome_12_FD_132455 | JGI IMG/M metagenome (GOLD analysis project Ga0180438, IMG submission 132455) | Hypersaline lake sediment archaeal communities from the Salton Sea, California, USA - SS_3_D_2 metaG | ecosystem: Environmental > Aquatic > Non-marine Saline and Alkaline > Hypersaline >... | reverse complement strand
ATACGTCCGTCTGGATATATTCCACCAGATGCCCCACGTGCACCGGACCGTTCGCATATATGAGAGCGGCCGTGATAAGGATTTTCTCAGCCATAAAAAGAAGTTCGCGTCCTAACTTAAAAAGCTGAACACGAACAGGGAGTATAATTACCGGCTTTGCCGCTTGAAATAAGATCTGAAAATAGATTTAAAACCATCCATGATTTTTTTGTACTCCTGTTTTATAGTTTCTATATAGAGCTTAAAGATAGGAGGGTTAGATTCAGGAAAGTTAAATTCGTCTACCAAAGACCTATTAGTTCGGGGGTCTTCAATATCACAAACTGGATAAAAACGTTGAGGCATATTGGGATCTGGTTTGTACCCATCACCCTTTCCACTCATTCCTTAACACCTGTTCATAGTTATTAACCTAAGAAATAAATAGTTTCCTGTCAACAATTAGTTGTGAGCAAATGCTGGAAGAGTTGCAGCAGATGATCAAGAAAGCGAAAAAAGCGAAGGAATGGATAAAGGAAACCGGCAAACAGATCCGTGTGGTTTCCCACTACGACGCGGACGGGATCACATCCGCGGCGATCATGGTCAAGACCCTCCTCAGGGAGGGGAAGGACTTTCATTTGACCTTTGTGAAACAGCTCAGCGACAACGTGCTTAAAGAACTCTCTGAGGACGAACACCCGCTGGTCATAATCCTGGACATGGGTTCTGGACAGCTAGACAAGATAAGGGATTCGCTTTCCTCCAGAGTGATAATATGCGATCACCACCAGCCGAAAGGCGAATCCAACGATAATATAGTCCACATAAGTTCGGTGGTCTCCGGGATACCGGACAACATCTCCGGCTCCGGCGTCACCTACATACTTTCCAGGACAATAAACCCCAAGAACATCGACCTCTCCTCGCTCGCGATAATTGGCGCGATCGGTGACTCCCAGATAGATGCTGTCGGTCCTGACTGGGGGGTCAACGGCCTGAACAAGGAGATTCTCAAAGACGCGGAATCCGAGAAAAAGATAAAGGTATCCAAAGGCCTTCGATTGTGGGGTAGATATACGCGCCCCCTCCACAAGGCCCTTGAATACTCGATCGATCCGTACATACCGGGGATATCGGGATCCGAATCATCAGCTGTCCAATTTCTCCAGGAACTGGGGATTCCCGTGAAGAGGGAGGACGGGGAGTGGCGGACTATTTCGAACCTCAATCCCGAGGAGCAGAAGAAGCTGGCTACAGGGATAATAAAGGAGAGGATCAGGGGGGACCACGAAAACCCCGAATACATATTCGGAGACGTTTACGAGCTCCTGGACAAGGAGAACGAGTTCCGCGACGCGAACGAATTCGCCACCATGCTTAACGCGTGCGGGAAGATGGACCAGGCCAACCTGGGGGTTTCCCTGTGCCTGAACGGGAAGGATGCCTTTGAAAGGATCAGGGGGATACTGGAGAACTACAGGAGGCAGGTCGGCAAGGCAATGAGCTGGATCCACTCCAACATTGACAAGCCTGAGGTGGTGATCAGAAAGAACGGGATATACGTTCTCACGGGATCGAAGGTGTCCGAACATCTGATTTCGAACGTGATATCCATCGTTAACCATTCGGGAGTCCTTCCGGAAAAGCCCCTTTTCGGGTTCGCGGACTCCGAGGAAGGCGTTAAAATATCCGCGAGGGCGACAGATTCGCTTGTGGAGAAGGGAATGAAACTTAACGAGCTGATGGGGGAGATATCAGAGAAACTTGGAGGCCAGGGAGGCGGTCACAAAGGAGCTGCCGCGGCGATCATCCCCAAGGAGAGGCAGGAGGATTTCATAAGAGAGGTGGAAAGATTCCTGGTCGGCAATGAAGAAAACGAGCGCCCCGAACCCGAGGAGACGAATGAAACTCACGAAAGGAAAGAGACATCAACAGCGGAAACCCAAGAGAACGTGAAAAAACAGAACGGATTAATGAATTTTATCAACAAATAGCCCAGAGAAGTAAGAAAACATATAAAAACTTCTGATTAATTCTATATGATAAGTTTAATAATACATTCAGTTAAAGATAACAGATTGGTGGAAATAATGGGAATGAAGAGCAAACCAAGGTTGAGGGAAGAGAAGAAGGAATCCAAAGAGGCGAAGCTTGATAAGGAAGCCAGCCCCGACGAGAAAGAAGAGAGGATCATGGTGAAGAAATGGAAGGGCAAGGAGTGGTTCAACATACTCGCCCCGGGGGATCTGGGAGCGAAGCTAATAGGACAGACCCCGACAACCGATCCCAAAACCATAATCAACAGGAACATTGAGGTGAGCATTGCCGAACTGACAGGGGACAACCGGAAGCAGCACATGAAGATCAGGCTGAGAATAAACAGGATCGAGGGAAAAACGTGCCTGACGTCCTTCAACGGTCTCGAAAGCGCACGGGAACACATAATGAGGATGGTGAGGAAGAGAAACCAAAAGGTCGAATCAATTTTCAACACCTCCACGAAAGACGGCTGGTTCCTTAAAACCAAATTCCTGGTCATCCTTAACGGGAACACGACGACAACCATACAGACAAAGGTCAGGCATTTCGTCGCGAAACAGGTCATGGAATTAACAGGCAAGAGCACCATGAAGGAACTCCTCAGAAGAATAATCTCGACCGAGGTCCAGATGAAGATAAAGAAAGAGGGGAGCAAGATCTACCCCATCCGCTTCTCGGAAGTCGCAAGACTGAAGGTGCTCCGTTCCCCCGAATTCACGGTTTCGGAACCAAGGGAGAAAACGAGGGAAGAGAAAAGGAAGGAAAGGACCGAAAAGGTAAAGGAAGAACAGAAAAAGGAAGCCGAACCAAAAGAGGAAAAGAAACCGAAAGAAGAGCCAAGACCAGAGAAAAAAGAAATAAAGCCGAAGAAAACAGAAATAAAGAAATGATTATGAAAACCCAACTTCGTAAGGGAGTAGTCCTTGTGGACAAGCCCAAGGGCATGACTAGTTTTGATGTTGTTGAAAGGGTTGGGCATACCCTGGGAATCGACAAGGCAGGCCATACGGGAACGCTCGACCCGAACGTGACGGGGCTCATGATGATCGCCCTCGAGGAATCCCGTAAGGCGATGCCTGTCCTCATAGGGATGGAGAAGGAATACGAAGGGACGATGATCCTCCACAAGGAAACCGAGAAGAAAAGGATCGAAATGGCTTTCAGGAAGTTCACCGGAGAAATCTTCCAGAAACCCCCTGTCAGATCGCGGGTGGCGAGGGTGGAGAGGAAGCGAAGGATACATTCACTTCGAATACTGAAAACAAAGGGAAGGGAGACAGAGTTCAGGGTTTCTTGCGAGGCAGGTACGTACATCAGGAAGCTGGTTCACGATATCGGCGAAGATCTGGGAACAGGAGCCCACATGGCCGAGCTGAGGAGAACTAAGGTAGGGCCTTTCGGGATTGAGGAAGCGACAGAGCTTTCGAAAGTATCGGAGAGAGATATTCTTCCTCTGGAAAGGGTCCTCGAAAGGATCGGTCTTAAAAGGATAATAGTGAAGGAAGAGGCGATCCCTAAAATAAGGAACGGGTCCCCCGTATTCCCGGAGTGGATCACAGAAAGGGAACGAACTAAGGAAAACGAGATCGCAGGGGTTTTTGAAAAGAGCGGAGAGATAATAGCCCTGGCGAAAAAGGTAGGCGACGAGATCAGGACAACAAGGGTTTTCTTATCTTAGTTTTATGACCATTACCAAAAGGGACGTTATCCCTATCAGCAGCAGGGCGGTATGAAAATCAAGCAGACCGAAGACTATCACGGAAAGGACTGCCAGCCTGCCGAGGGAAAGGAAAATCTCCCTCTGCGACACGTAATTAAGGATGTTGTTCTCCCTCGCTTTCTCGGAAAAAGAAGCGAAAATGGGTATGCTCAACAAAACAAAGAAAAAACCTCCCAGGAAAGAGACCACGAAGAATTCCAGGGGTGTTGCGACAAGGTATCTCAGTATCCACACTACAAAGTATCCCGAAGAACCCACTACCAGCATTTTCCTCCTGCTGATCCTGTCGGCCTCCCTCCCGGCAAAAAGCGTGAAAAACGCTATACCCATGGCGCTCAGCGATGCTACGAGACCGGTGGAGATGGTATCTCCCAGGGCAATATAGCTGTAAAGGGGCCAGAGCAGAAATTCCGCTATGAGCAGGAATCCCTGGAAAAATAAGCCAACGTTTAACCTGTTAACCAGTCGGAAGCTGACATCCCTGAATTCGAACCCGAAGAATTTCCTGTAGTCCTCCGTAAGGAAAAGAGGGATCACGGAGATAAACATTAATGCGATGAAGAGGGAAAAAAGGACAGGAAAGCCCGCGAATTCCAGGACAACGCCCCCGATGTAGGGCGATCCTATCGAGATGATTATGGGCAGGGCAAGGAAGAAGCCTACCTCCTCACCCCTGTGTAGTTTGTCGCAGTTCTCCACAAATTCCGAATTGATAGAGATCCAGTAAAAAGTCCTAGACAGCCCCCAAGCTATGCCGACGATCGCCAGGTTCACGAACGATATCTCCATGTAGGGCATGGCATAGAGCCAGAGCACCAAAAACATGGGGCCGGGTATCCTGTAAAGTATAGTGTGCTTCAGGCCAAGCCTTGAGGCAATCCTCGCGGCAGGTACCGATGTAAGGATGGTTATAAGTTCCGCGAACATCAGCGTGATCAGGGCGTCCATAACGCCGTGGCCTATAATAAGCAGGTATACCGGTATGAAAACGACAACAAGGCCTGATGCGAACCTCTCTATCATCTGGCTGGCGTAGACTTCCTTCAGCTCCTTCCTCAATTTATGTATGTGGAATACGTGGCGGAAATCATGATTCATAGTTTATTTTTATCCGAACCCTTTGAAATATCTTCTATAAAAATAAAAACCTCCAAGAATATTGATATATTGAAGCATACTTTGCATGCTTTACACGAAACCTTGCCCTGGTAGCTCAGTGGTGACCCTTTTACTCAAAAGCGTCAACGGAAAACAGCAGCTTACGCTTGCGGGTCGCTAGAGAGCGTTCGCTTGGTATAAGCTTTTTACTCAAAAAGCTTAATCAAAAAACAGCAGCTTACGCTTGCTGGCTTACGGAAAGCGAAAGGCCGCGAGTTCAATCACGGCTTTCCGGCAGCTTCCACGTGCTCAAAAACCGTGGAGCAAAAATGAAAAGCCGGTTGGAATCCTCGCCCAGGGCTCTAACAAATAAAAACCCCCACGAACAATCTATATAAGGTGGATTTTCATGCCTTGCGGAAGGAAAAGAAAAAGAAAGAAGATGAAGAAGCACAAGCTCAAGAAGAGAAGGAAGAAGATGAGACACAGGAAGAGGAAGTAATCCGCTCTGGTTCTTGTTAACCTTTAAAAATTAGAAAGCCCTATCTTATAGAATGAATGATCTGAATATTTCAAGGGTATCGATCGGGATACACACGGTTCTGGGGATTGCTGCCGGATACGTTTCCATCCTGCTGGAAAACGCCCTTTTCGCTTTCGGGGCGGCCATAGCGATCCTTGTTGTAACAGGCTACGCCACGGAGATGGTCGTTAAGAAGAAGGGAATAAAATGGTGGATGACGAACGGAGGCGTGTTGTACATACTTGCATGGATAGTCAGCTGGATCTATCTGTTCAACATAGTCTAGGGATCTTATGCTTGGTCTAAAGAAGAAGAGCACGGAATTCTTTCTCTTCGGAGGCAAGGGAGGAGTCGGAAAGACATCAATAGCCGCGGCTTCAGCTCTCCTGTTTTCAGAAAGCGGCAAGAAGACCCTGATCATTTCCACGGACCCCGCCCACTCGCTTTCCGATTCTTTCGAGACTAAAATAGGAGGAGAGGTACGGAAACTCAGGAAGAACCTCTTCGCCGTGGAGATCGATCCCAAGAAGGCGATGGCCGAGTACAAGGAGAAGATCGCTCCCCAGATGGAAAAGATGGATTTCCTGAAGGGCCTCGGCCTTGAGGACACGTTCGACTTCGCGGGCAACACCCCCGGAATCGATGAGATGGCCGCATTCGACAAGTTCCTGCAGTACATGCAGTCGAAAGATTACGACGTTATAGTGTTCGATACAGCACCAACAGGTCACACGCTCCGCTTCCTCTCCCTGCCGGACGTTCTCGATTCCTGGGTGGGGAAGATGATAAACCTCCGGATGAAGTTCTCCGGTGTGATCAACACCTTCAAGAAGATCCTCCCTTTCGGGGAGCCGGATAAAGACGAAAATAAAATGGGGACAGAGCAGCTTGAGGTCATGAAGTCTCGGATAGAGGAAGCCAGGAAGGTCCTGGGCGACAGGGAAAGAACGCACTTCAACATCGTCACCATCCCCGAGGCCATGAGCATATACGAATCCGAGCGTTCGCTTTCAATCCTGAAGGAATACAACATACCTGTCGAGACAATCGTTGTCAACCAGCTAATCCCTGAAAACAAGAAATGCCCGTTCTGCACCGGAAAAAGAAAGATACAGCAGGAAAGAATGAAAGAGATCCGGGAGAAATTCAAAACCTATGAGATCCGGAAAATCCCCCTTTACAGGGAAGAGGTCAAGGGCTTCGGTATGCTCGAGAAGGTGGGCAAGGAATTACACAAAAAATAGCTATTATTACGTCCCCTCTTTCCAGCTGGATAAATACTTCTCCTGCTCATTCGTCAGCTTATCGATACTTATCCCCATGGATTCCAGCTTCAGCCTGGCTATCTCCAGGTCGATCTCTTTAGGGACGTTGTAAACCCTGGTTTCTAGCCTGCCCCTGTTCCTGAGAATGTATTCAGCCGCGAGTGCCTGGTTGGCGTAGCTCATGTCCATCACTTCGGAAGGATGGCCTTCCGCGGCCGCGAGATTAACGAGCCTCCCCTCGGCAAGAAGGTAGATCTTCCTCCCGTTCCTGAGCGTGTATTCCTCAACATTATCCCTTACGGTTTTCCTGTCCTTTGACATGGATTTGAGTTCGGGAATGCTTATCTCCACGTCGAAATGGCCCGAGTTCGCTATTATCGCCCCGGACTTCATGGAGGCGATATGCTTCCCGCTGATAACGCCCTTGTCCCCGGTAGCGGAAACGAATATGTCCCCCATCTCCGAAGCCTTTGACATGGGCATCACCGAAAACCCGTCCATCACGGCTTCGAGCGCCTTTAACGGGTCGACCTCCGTCACTATAACGTTCGCTCCCATTCCCCTGGCCCTCATCGCGATCCCCCTTGCGCACCACCCGTATCCGGCGACGACGAAGTTCTTTCCCGCTATCAGAACAGAGGTGGACCTGAGGATCCCGTCTATCGTGCTTTGTCCTGTACCGTACCTGTTGTCAAACAAATACTTGGTATACGCGTCATTAACCGCTATCACCGGGTATTTCAGAGCGTTATCCTTCTCCATCGCCCGGAAGCGGATAACACCGGTCGTGGTTTCCTCTGTCCCCGCGATTATGTTTTTCAGGAGGTCCTGCCTCTTCTCATGTATCCTGGTCACCAGGTCCCCCCCGTCATCCATCGTGATGTTGGGATTGGAATCCAGAACGCTGTCTATGCACCAGTAGTAATCCTTGTTGTTCACGCCCCTCCAGGCAAATACGCTTATCCCATCCTTCGCCAGGGCTGCAGCGATGTCATCCTGCGTGCTCAGGGGATTCGATCCGCAGAGCGAGACTTTCGCTCCGCCCGCCTTAAGGGTCTTCATGAGTATGGCGGTCTCCTTTGTAACGTGCAGGCAGCAGGCGATGTTAAAACCCTTCAGTGGCTTCTCTTTCTCGAAGCGCTCTTTTATGTTCATGAGAACGGGCATGTGATCTTCCGACCACCGGATTTTCGGATCGCCTTCCTTCGCGAGTTTCATGTCCTTTACCTTGCTCATGCGAAAACCTCAAGTTTTTACATTTTAGTTTAGAAATATAAATATATAACTATGAGGAAGCAGACTAAGGAAATGCTCGAGTCGCTGAAAAAGAAGGAATCGTACGACGAGCCGGTCAAGGACATCCGCCTGATCCAGACGCACATCTCCTGGGTCTTTCTTACTGGTAATTTTGTCTACAAGATCAAGAAGCCAGTGGACTTCGGATTCCTCGATTTCACGACCCTTGAAAAGAGGAAGAAGTTCTGCAAGAAAGAGGTTGAAATCAACAGGATGTTCTCCCCAGATGTATACATTGGCTTCGTCCCTGTGAACAGGTTCGGAAACTATTCGATAAAAATAAACGGCCCGGGGGAAACGATAGACTACGCGGTCAAAATGAAGCAGCTTCCACAGGAACTCCTAATGGACAGGCTGCTGGACAAAAACCAGGTCGAAACCAAGGACATGGAAAGGATCGTTGACATGCTTATCAAATTCTATTCTAAAACGCAAACCTTTCGCGATCCCCACTCGATCGGCTCGCTGGAAACCGTGAAGTTTAACTGGAACGAGAACTTCAAGCAGACCAGGGAGTTCATCGGCAAAACGATCGAAAAACAAATGTTCGAGGAGATAAAACAGCGAATAGAGAGTTTCATGGACAAGAACAGGGAGCTATTCGACAAGAGGCTGAAGGAGGGATTCGTGAAACGTTGCCACGGGGACCTCCACTCCGGGAACATATTCATAATCGACCAGAAGGTCTGCATATTCGATGCCATCGAGTTCAACGATCGCTTCGCGGTTTCGGACGTGGCGAGCGATATCGCCTTCCTCTCCATGGACCTCGAGTCCAGGAAGAGGAAATACCTCTCCGAATACCTGATCAGGAGATACGTGGAGGACACGGGGGATATCGATCTCGAGAAGCTCCTCGATTTCTACAGGTGTTACCGGGCGTATGTAAGAGGCAAGGTGATAAGCTTCCGGATAAACGACCCCAACCTGCTCGATTTCGAGAAGAAGGAGGCAGCAGACAAAGCGAAGGTCTACTTCCAGCTTGCCAGCGAATACTCTAAGAATCTTTAACTCTCCTATCCCTTTTTTTCAGGCTGAAAGATTCCTCCCCGTAGAGCGTTTGTTCGTAGAGCTCAGGATATCTCCCGAGGATTTCACTCCCGTTCAGCTTGGGATCGCTCATCTCCCATACGTAGGAATTCTTTTTTCTATCGAACCTTTTCCTGATGAAGCCCCCCTTCTCCAGGATTATCATGTTCGGGACGAGGTTCTCCAGGTTTCTCGGTGACTTGTCCGCCACGTGGTTTATGATCTCGTTCGTGGTCACAGGACCTTTCTGTTTCTCGAAAAGTTCTCTCAATAGACTGAAGGTTATCATTGGCATTCGGTCACCTAATTGAATTTCAAGAAAGTCTGAAGTAAACCCTACGGTTGTCCTTTCCCTTGTTCTCCGCCTTTAGGAACTCGATCTTCCCGATCTCCTTCGTGGATTTCACGTGCGTCCCGCCGTCCGCCTGCATGTCGAACCCCTCTATCTCAACGATTCTCAGTTCCTTGACTTTGGGAGGAAGAGCGTTCGCAAGCTTCGTCACGTTCTCGATCTTCATCGCCTCCTCCCTCGGGAGGAAATACATCTTGACTTTGAGGTCCTTCTCAACGATCTCGTTCGCCTTTGCGAAATACTCCCTCATTTTCTCCCTGTCGAAATTTTCCAGGGAGAAGTCTATCCTTGACTTTTCGAGGCCGAGCTGGTTTCCCGTTATGAACGCCCCGGAATCCTTGTGGAAAACCTCGGAAATTATGTGAGCCGCCGTGTGCATCCTCATGAGCGCGTATCTCCTGTCCCAGTCCACGTCCCCCTTTATAACGTCACCCTCCTTCAGCCCCTCCTTCGGGACCTCATGGGAGATCTTCCCGGAGAACTTCCCCACGTAAACAACCGGGTATTCGATCCCGTCCTTCACCATCTTCCCTGTATCATAGGGTTGACCCCCGGAGTCGGGGTAGAAAGCCGTCCTGTCGAGCACGACAAAGAACTTGCCCTCCCCGCCCTTCGTCACGCTGACAACTTTCGCCTCGAACTCCCTCAGATACGAATCCTCCATGTAGAGCGCATTCATGATCACACCTCAAATAAAATATAATAGCGGGGAGAGGATTATCACCCACTAAGGGATTTTGAACCTCTGACCTTTCTCCGAACCGTGATTTTCATCACTTTTCTCTGGGTGTCCCTGGAGTATATGGTTCTGGAATCCGATGTTTTCACATCGAATTTGCCCAGCGAGCACTCCAGGCTTTGAGAGCAACCAAATCATTTTGATGTGCTTTGCTCCACCCCGCTATCTTGAATTGTTTAATTTCTATAGATTTAAATTAATGTATAGTATTTAAGATTTATTTAAACCACGAAACACAATAATCTATCAGGTGTCTTGCGTGGACGGGAAAAACGATGTCCTGATAACGGACATCATAAAAAAGGTCAGGGAAGAGTTGAAAAACCTGGAGATAGAGAAGAACCTCGTGATGACTTCTTTGAAAGACGTCGGCGGGCAGATAAGGACAATAGACAAGAAGGAAATGCAACTCCGGGCGAAGATAGAGTCCCTGGTGAAGAAGGAAGCGGACATGAGCAAGAGGAAGGTCAAGCTTGAAAAAAGGCTGGAGAGCATAAGGAAGAAGCTTTCCAAGCTTTCCGATGCACAGAAATCAATCTCCCAGGCATTCTGAACTAAAAACTTTCCCAGCTAATTAAATCTTTCAGTTTTTTCTTGTCATGGGGTTCAGGGTTCTTTTCAAAATAACCGAGGGGTAGGAAACACACTATTTCTTGATCTCCCGGAATCTCCAGAAGTTCCCTCACGTTCCCGATATCCTTCCCAAGGGCCGCCACGTAGCAAGACCCTATCCCGAGGCTCTTCGCCGCAAGGATCATGTTCCCCGCGGCCAGGCAGCAGTCCTCCGCGTACCTTTTAACTCCCTTCTCCCCGCATACCACTATGCAGGCCGCGGAATCCTTTATGAAATCCCCCCACTCTACATATCCTGCTATTTTCTCCAGCTTCCCCCTGTCCGTCACAACAATAAACTTCCATGGCTGGATGTTCCGTGCCGAGGGAGCCAGCCTCCCGGCATCAACGATCTCTTCCAGAATCCGCTTCCCGATCGGCCTGTCCAGGTATTGTCGAACGCTCCTCCTGTCCTTGATAAGCCGGATGAAATCGTTCATAGAGAAAAATTAGTTTTCCGATTTTAAAGATTTTCCTTCATGTATTTAACAGCGTTCCTGAAAATTCTTATCCCATCTCCTTCTTCAGGCAGATCCTTCCCCGTTTTTTTCAGTTCTCTCTTTATCCTTGTCCAGTGCGGATGGTTTGTAAAGTCATTGTAGGCTTCAGGGTGAGGCATCATCCCGAATATCCTTCCGCTCGGGTCGCATATGCCTGCGATATCATCCAATGACGCATTCGGGTTATGGGGCCATTTTCCGTTCGCTGGTCTGCCGTTTTCATCCACATATGTCGCGACAACAAGGCCATTTTCGTACAATTCCCTGAGTGCTTCTTCAGGAGCAAAAAATTTGCCCTCACCGTGTCTCACAGGAAGATACATGCCTTCGATATCCCTGGTGAAAACGCACGGGGAATCCTGATTGAATTTCAGGTAAATCCAATCATTCCTGAACCTGTTGGAATCATTTTTGGTGAGTGTAACCTTCCTTTCGAATTTTTCACCAGTCCCCGGCAGAACGCCGAGCTTGACAAGAAACTGGAAACCGTTGCATATGCCTATCATTGGTTTGCCGTCACTGATAAACTTCTCAACATCCTCCATTGCCCTGTATTTAATATCCTTTGCGAGCACGATTCCTGAGTCTATATCATCCCTATACGAGAAACCGCCCGGGAAAAATATGCAATCGTATTCATGAATTATTTTTGGGTTCCTTTTGACATCGGTTAAATGAACTTCATATGTCAACGCCCCTGCCTTGGTGAAACTGTAACTGCTCTCTTTCTCGCAGTTTATTCCGTTTCCGCAAAGTATCATGGATTTCGGTTTTCCTAACACAATATCACCTAAACCTCTCTGCTCTGCCATGAAGCCTTCAAATTATTTATGCTTTCGTCTATCACGTAATTACCTCCACTCCCTTTGACAGTCATGTACGCATCATCGGTAACCTTCCCAACACATGCATAATTACCTTTCATCGACCTTTCGAATTCCTGCCTGTTCTCAGGAGCAACAGTAATCACGAACCTGCTGTTGGATTCGGAGAACAGAAGCGTATCATCCCTCTTTCTTACTTTGTATGATGCCGGAACTTTCGACAAATCGACATGCATACCGTAACCTCCTGCGAACGAACTCTCTGCAAGGGCAACCGCTAGACCGCCTTCAGAACAGTCATGACACGATTCCACCAATTCTCTGCCCATTGTCTCGCTAAGAGCCCTGTACATTTTCCTGGCTTTCCCGAGCCTGACTTTCGGAACTTTGTTTCCTGTTGAACCATGAAGTTTGTAGTATTCAGATCCTCCCAGCTCATTGTAAGTCTTTCCGACAACGTATATGAAGTCTCCAGGGGATTTGAAATCCATGGTAACGGCTTTTCCGGAATCATCTATCTTGCCTATTGCAGTCATGAGAAGAGACGGCTGTCCAGCTATTTTTTCCAGTTTGTTACCGTCTTTGTCACAAATGTTGTATCCTATGCTCATGCTGTCCTTTCCGGATATGCAGGGGGTTCCGAATCCCTTTGTGAATCTATAAAGGGCCTTGTTTGCCCTCACAAGCTGCGCCTCCTTGTATTCATCCCCTATTGGGCTTGGCCAGCAGAAGTTGTCATTGAAAGCCAGCCAGTCAAGATTTCCTCCCACGGCTATAACATTCCTTATCGCTTCGTCTATTGCCGTTGCAGCCATCCAGTACGTGTCTATGTCACTGTAGCTGGGCCTGTGTCCATGCGTCACTATCAAACCTTCTTTCGATTCCAGATCAGGTCTTATGATCGAAGCGTCACTTGGTCCGTCATTCTTTTTACCCACCAACTGTTTAACGACACTCCCGCCTTTGACTTCGTGATCGTACTGCCTTATCGTCCATTCCCTGCTGCAGATGTTCCAGCTTGAGAGGAGTTTTGAAAGATCATCATTATAAATGCCCTTCTTTTCAATCTCCGGTTCCTTGTATTTAGGACGCTTCCAGTTCGCTGTCGCTTCCCACTGGGGAACCCCCTCGTGAAGGAAATCCATGTCTATGTATGCAACGGTCTTTTCCCCGTATTTAACATGAAATTTACCGGATTCGTTGAAATTTCCCAATACCGTTGCCTCAACTCCCCTCTTCCCTGCAAGTTCCAAAAACTCCTCCCTGTATTCCGGCTTAAGGACGACTGTCATCCTTTCCTGTGATTCTGAAACCACTATTTCCCACGGGTCAAGGCCCGGATATTTCAAAGGAACCCTTTCCAGATCTATTTCAAACCCTCCGGAAAGCCTTGCCATCTCGCCCACAGAGGAGGAGAGACCACCAGCCCCGTTATCCGTAAGAGTTCTGTAGTATCCGAGATCCCTTGCCTCAATCAAGAAATCATACATTATTTTCTGCGTGTACGAATCCCCGATCTGGACAGCGGATGTCGGAGAGCCCTCCCTCAAATCCTCAGAGGAGAAGGTAGCCCCGTGTATCCCGTCTTTCCCCACCCTTCCCCCAACCATCACAACGTAATCTCCGTCAAGAACCTCTTTAACATGGGAGGGCTTGCCGTTTATGTAAGGCGGTGATTTTGCCAGTGTGCCGACATGTACGCATGGCTTGCCTAGGTAAGAATCATGAAAGTAGAAACCTCCGCTCACGGTCGGTATGCCGCTCTGATTGCCGCCATCCTCCACGCCCTGCCTCACACCTTCCTTGATTCTCGCGGGATGCAGGATTTGTTGACCCCTGCTCTTGTAGGGAAGCTCCTTATCGTAATCAGGCGGGGCAAAGCAGAAGAAATCAGTGTTTGCGAGCAGTTCTCCGCCCATTCCAGTTCCCATGGGATCCCTGTTCACGCCTACAATCCCTGTTATCGCTCCTCCGTATGGATCCAGGGCAGAGGGGGCGTTGTGTGTTTCTACCTTGAGTATAATGTTCAACTTGTCATTGAACCTTACGACGCCGGCATTGTCAGTAAAGACAGAGACGCAGAAATCCCCGTCACCTTTCTTTTTCCTTATCTTCTCAGTCGCGCCCTGTATGTATGTTTTGTAAAGACTGTCAATAACCCTGACAGGTATGCCATATATCTTGTAAAGGACCCGTTTATCGAAGTTCTTGTGTTTGCAGTGATCTGACCATGTCTGTGCAAAAATTTCGATGCCTGCGTCAGTTGGCTTATCCGGCAGGCCGTATTTCTTCCTTTCCTCCACAACCTCCGGTCTTTTATAATAATCAGCGATTGTTTTCATCTCCTTGAGATTCAAAGACCACACGTTATCATCGCTCAGCCTCATGAGCTCTTCATCAGAAACAGCAAGATTTACATACCTGACCTGGGGTTTATGCTTGCTGGTAACCCTTTTTAAATTGTAAGGAAGCCCTTTCTTCCACTCCTGAGGATCGAAGATGGTTATGCTTTCTATCAAATCATTTGCAAGCAACCTACTAGCGACCCTTTCCGCATCTCCTCTTGACAGCTCACCTTTCAGGAAGTACCTTTTTGAAGAGTAAACATTTTCGCTACCGGAAAACCTCTCACCACTCACGTCCTCTATCGCTGTCCTTGCGGTATTCCCCACATTATCCTTGACCCCGGCTCTGTAACCGACCTCTATTCCGAAATCAAAATCACCCACGTTAAGCTGCCTGTTTATCGAACTCGCATGAACAATCGGGTCCGCAAACAAATTGTCTCTCAGCTCCTCGAGTTGTCTCGAGGTCATTTCCCTGTCTATTGTATAGACACTTGTTGTCCTGACAGAACCAACGTCAATTCCAAGGTTCCTTTTTATTCCCTCTCCTGTCTTGTCACCAAGCGGGTCTTTCAATTCATCCTTAAACCCAACCTCAACAAAATTAACAGATGATGCAGACATTCATTCACCAAGCTGGAAACCATGATAAGGAAGCTCTTCCCCGTCCAAGAAAACACTGAAACCTTCGATAGCGAATCTCCCCTTTGAACTCAATTCCAGCGCTTTCGCATAGGCAGGACCGTCCCCCTCCCACTTCATCTTATCCTGTAGTTCATGAGCATAATCCACGATCGATCCCCAATCCCTCATTCTTCGTTTTCTGGAAACAAAATTCGTATCCACAGGAAAGGCCTTCGACTGAACGAGTATCGGTCCTTCATCAAAGTTCTCAGTGGCTATATGTATGGTGGATTTGGTATATTTCTCACCATTAAGAACAGCATCCGCTACCGCATCTTCGCCTTTATAAGCCCTTTCCATACCATAGGATTTAATAATTCTTAATACCTCTTTGACGTCCTCGTTTCCCTCATGAAAAACATCAACTGGTAACAGAGGACAAGTCTTATCCATTTTCTTCAGTATCGAAAGATCGGCAGGATGGACGTTGAATATACTGTTCTCGAATTCGCTCAATAAGGGATCGCTTACAATGTGCATGTAACCGGACAACGCGATGATATCCGGCTGGAACTGTTCGATATCCCTGCAGACCTGTTCGTAATAAAATTTCCTGTTATCGAAAACCTTTGGGTCGAGATTTTCCTCCTGATAGAAGGTTTTCCTGTCGCGAATTATTACGGGAACTTCTTTACCCTTTGCTATGCCTATTCCCCTTTCTGCAGACTGCTTGTCAGTGAAAGCAGCGACGACTTTGTAAAGCTTTCCGTGGTTGGGATCGTCCTCCAGCATGTACTTCATTGATGACGCACCGCCGGAAAAGAAAACCACAACACTCATTGGTTCATCTTTTCTTGGTGTGTATAGTTTTTTCATGTAACCCTCAAAACCTGCTATATTAAATAAAGAAAAAAATTTTTTATTGGTATATGTTTCCAAGTCATTTCTTTTTGCTGAACCTGTCGTAGAATCTCCCCAGCAAATACCCGAACACCAGGAAGAAAAGTATGTTCAGAGGGGTGAACACGAGATAGGAGGTTTGCACCATCACGAGCGGCAGGCCCGATCCCGGGAAGGCGAGTTCGGCAAGACCAAGCCCTATTATCAGCAGAATCACGAAAAACAAACCTTTCCTTTTCGAATCCTTCCCCAGAAGCTCTCCGTAAAGAACGAGAAACACGATCCCCAGGATCGCTCCCACTATCAGCCCGCTGATTACCGCCCCTGGCACGCTCATCGCGACCGTGATCGGGTAGACCTGCTCAGCGGTAATCGGGATATCGTAAGGGACTCTTGCGAACTGGGCCTGGATCTGCTTTATGATCTCTTCTCTCATCACTATGCTTATCGCTAGGGCAACGATTCCTGCTAGAAATCCGTAGATCGCCCCTGCAACCAACCCCGTCTTTATCCCAAGCTTCCACTCCATATAACCACTATTTACGTTTGGTATTAATAAAAGTGAGTGATTCATCTGAAGGTCCTACAAAAAATATAAAGTTTTATAAACTTACAAGTAGTTATTATTGAATTATGAATGAAGAATTAAGAAAACGAATAAAGAAAATGAATTTGCTACCAATTGAGTTAGACGAAGAACTTCAAGAATATTTTAAAGAACAAAATATCGATCCTTCCACTGCTGAAACTCATTACAGCCCGGGAACTCCGCCACATGTTACTGAGAGATACGATAGAATCCGAGAAAATGCATTAAAACTGCATGAAATGGATCTTGAAGGCAAGTCGGATTCAGAAGAATACAGACACATAGAAGAACAGATAGATAAAGACTTATTCGAGTGTACATTCCCAACCACTGAAGACGTTCTTCATAAAATGATGCAGAGAGGTGAAGCATATACTGGAGTAGCCGGAGCTGTTAGAGATACCATTATAACAATTTCTGGAAATAAAGAAAAACACGATTAAATTTTTATTGCTCACTCCTCGACCCTGGGAGCGAGAACGAACGAAAGGTTGACCTTGTCGATAGACTTGAAGTTCAAGCGCATGGGGTAGTCCGTCCCGAACTCAACATCAACCTGCTCGGAGAGCTTTGCCGCTTTTATCATTTTTTTCAGGTATTCCAGAGGATACCTCGACTTCAAAGGCTCGGCGGATTCGATTTTCCTTAAACCTTCCTCGCCCTTCTTGAGCTCGAGCTGCGCGGATGAAACGTCTCCCTTCGCCCACATCTTGAAAAGGTCCGGGTGCGCCTCAAAAACCACGGAGTCGTCCACTATGTCCGCATCCGATATCCCCTCCTCCAGGACGCTGGAGTCCAGCTCAATCTTGGCCTTGAAGTCGAGCTGCTCTATCGGAGGCTTCTCGCTCGTTATGTCCAGAAGAGGGATCTCAAACCTTCTTTTCCCCCTCCCTTCAAGGATGACTTCGAGAACGTTCGTCCCCTCATCCTTTTTCAGGGTAACCTTGTCCTCGTTCTTTATCCTCTTGATGACGGCTACCAGATTCGCCAGATTCAGGCCGAGCATGTCCTCACCGCTCACGTTGAAATCATCAAAAGCCGAAGCGAGCAGCTGGAAGTTAACAACAGCGATCATGCTCCTGTCAGGAGACAGCAGCGACAGGCCGTTCGAATCAATCTTGAAAACCCCCTCATCTATAATCTCAGATATTATCGGAATCGAGTTCTTCAGCAGATTCACATTCGACATACTTATCTTGAACATATCCTCACCTCACCTTTCCAAATCGCTAACCTTCCTGTGCATTTCAAGATCCAGGCCTTTCATGTCCTGTATGATCTCCCCCTGGATCTCGAACCCTTCCTCCATCTGTATCACCCTGCCGAAGACCCTGACCAGGTGATTCGCCTCGAAGTTCACGGGTTCCTCGAACGTGATGTTTATCTTCCCGGTCCCGTCATCCAGAACGATTACGTTATCCTTCCTGTCTATTATCGTCCCGAGCAAACGAACGCGTATGTCCCCCCTGCCTATCTCCGTTACACTCCTGTTTATGGAAGGCAGCCTCCTCGGCGAAACAAATCCTTCAAGGGTTTCCGGCATATATTACCTTTATATTGATTTAAAATTTATAAGCGTTAGTTTTATATCGACCCGCAAACAAATCTAGATTATGAGGGTCTCTGTTATAAGCGCATTCTTTATACTCGCCCTTTTATCGGTACCTGCCCTTTCCCTGGAGAACAACATGTACTTCTCCGTTGACCCCTCCCAGGAATACAGCTGCGTTTATGTCAACCTCCCGCAGGATCTCGGTCTGGTCTCCGTAGATAAAAACACTGAATCAGTTATAGAGGCCGACAAGGAAGAGAGCCAATGGATAGACACCACATATAACAAGGTGGTTGTCAATCCTGGAGTTTTCAACAAGAACCCCGTTTGCTTTTATTATCCGGGCAAGAGCGAGGGGGATTTCTCCTTCTACAGGGTGAAGGTCTATTCCCATGATATAGGAGTTTCAAATGAGATGTCAGGAGGCCTGTGCATATCCGGATACGAAGATGTGGATGGCGGACCGGAGGCGATAAAAACAACAGACATATGCAAGCTCCTGAATGACAACGCCGACCTGTTCGATCTCCAGTTCAAGTACGAAACCTTCTTTGCAAAACCAGGGGAAACCATAACGAAAACCATCTATCTTACGTCCTACGCGAACCTGAACATAAACTTGGCATCCATAAGCACACTCCAGAACGATTTCGGCAGCCAGACCGTTTCCACGTCCTCCCAGCGCCCCCTGGTAACTAAGAGCTTCAAGGTGAAGGTCCCTGACAGGGAAGGAGAATACTCGGTCATAATATTGGCCAAGGTCAGGGGATGCGGGCTTACCCTGTGCGAGAAGGAGGTCGAGAGCAAGATAAAGGTAGCGGAAAGTTTCGTAAATGAGGGTTTCGTGACGACGATCATCCCCAAAAACATAAACCTTAAAGACGTCCAGGAAACCACATACAGGCTTCTGATCACGAATTACGAGGAATCGAAGGAATTCACAGTGAAAACCAACTCCGACCCTTCCATAAACATACATCCGGAATCCATAACAACAACCATTGACAGGGACGAGGAGAAGACCATAACCTTCAAGATAACGCCCCCCTCAGGCGATCCTGAAATATACAGGCTCTACTTCGACGTAAAGACCAGCGACACGGAGAAAATGGTAAACGCCTACCTGACGGTTGGCGAACTGCTGACTGATGCGTTAAGGGAGTCCACGGACCTCGAGAATTCGGTCTCAGACAGCGACATAAAGGAAAGGATAACGCTGGCAAGAAACGAATTCACGGATGAATACGAGAGGAGTTCTTACGGGGACGAACTCGACGATTACGAGGAATTCAAGGAAGAGCTTGAAAACGCAAGGTCCGGCCTGAACGGGGACGGAGGCAACGGGGACGGATACCAGCCGCCGCAGGAGCAGGGGATAGACTGGATATGGATAGCCGTACCGGTGCTCATAATAGCAATCGTCCTCCTCTTCTTCATATACAAGAAAACCAGGGTGGTCAGTGAATACGAATACCCGAGGTTTGAATAAAAACATGGAAAATAATTAATCCTTATGAAAAACGTATTTTTGTTCGTGCTTTCCGGGGAGCACATGACCCTCCCCTTGGCTGAGCTGGAAGCGGTCCTGTCCACAGCGAGTGATTTCGAGCTCCTGGAGGCAAAGGGAGGCTTCGCAGTTTACCGGACATCGAGGTCCGGATCGAGGTTCCTTAAAACCCTCAGGGAACGCCTGGTCCTTACCCACTCAGTTCACGAATTCATGGGCTCTTGCCGTCCGGAGGACCTTGGGAAATTCCTTAAAAACCTGCCGAAATTCGATCTCCCCTACAGGGTGAGGATTCATCTGCAGGAAAGGAAGGAAAGGACAGAAACCCTGGAAAGGGAGATAGGAGGCATCCTTTCAGGGATAATAGAAAGGTCTGGAAGGAAACCCGTGATAGACCTTGAAAACCCGAGAACATCCCTGGAGTTCTTCATTGCGGGAAACGAGGTTTACTGCGGCTTACTTCTCTCCAACATCGACAAGAAGCCGTTCCTCGGCAGGAGACCCCAGAAGAAGCCCTTTGTTAAACCCGTCTCCATGGAACCCAGGATCGCCAGGGTGATGGTCAACCTCTCAAGAGCCGGTAGCGGGCGGATACTCGACCCCTTCTGCGGGGCAGGGGGGATCCTGATAGAGGCCGGTCTTATGGGCCTCCGAGTATTCGGCGTTGACAGCGACAGGGAGATGGTCGATGGGTGCAGAAAGAACCTGGAGTTCTTCAGCCTCAAGGGAGATATCAAGGAAGGGGACGCCCGAAACCTCGAAAGCATGTTCGGAAGGAATTTCTTCGACGGGATCGTTACAGGTCCTCCCTACGGAAGACTCTCCTCCACGAAAGGGAGCGGTGTAGGGGAGCTATACAACGAAGCCATGAAATCCATCGAGAAGGTCCTCAAACCTGGGAGATTCCTGGCCATTGCGGTGCCGATAAATATTAATATAAAGACAAAAATGAAATTAATAGAAATCCACAGGGAAAGGATAAACAGGAGCCTGGAAAGGAAGATAATGGTTTACAGGAAGTGAGGAGGTTTTAACATGAAGGCAGTGTTTTTCATTCCTGCAGAGAACTATTCAAAGGCGAAGAATATCGTTTACGGGGATGACATGCTATCTAGGCAGTCCATAAACTTCAGAGAATCGAAAGCTCTCGGACTGAAGAAGGATGGATACTACCTGGAAATTGATGGTTCCGAGGAATCGATCAAGAAGCTCGCCGAGCTGCTCAAGGATCTAGGGAAAGAGGTCGATAAAAAGGAGAGGGAAGAAGTCCTGAAAAAGATCTCGGAACAAGAGGAATCAGCTGCGGCGGGATTCGGTTCGATTTTCGGCTAGATTGACTGACGTTTGCGAAGCGAACGTCTTTCGAAAGTAACGCGCCGGTAGTCTAGCCTGGTAGGACACAGAAAATAACGTATGACGTTGGCTTCACCCACGTCCATCGAAAGCTTGTGTAAGCTTGCCAAGCCTGTAACCCGGGTTCAAATGACCCTTTTACTCAAAAGCGTCAACGGAAAACCAGCAGCTGACGCTTGCGGGTCTGCGCGTCCCGGCCGGCGCATTTAACTTTTTAAAATTTTCTGAGTCAATTTAATTATGGATCGATACGATTGTGTTGTGTTTCAGGTATCGGGTAAAACTCCTTATGACGGCTATTTCTTATTCCATATCTGGGATCTTTATTATTCCCCCAAAACCCTGGAGGCGTCAATTTTCAATACACAATTAGAAGGGCTTCTTCCCATATTGTTAGGATACGCCAAAGAATTTCGAATAAATGATATCCGAACTCTAGAGAAAGAACAATATCTTGAATTACTGGGTTATTCAGAAATTCCGGTTCCCGAAGAGAAATTCTCGGAATTTAGAACCAAGTTCAAAAAAGAAAGGAAAAAGGCGGCATATTCAAGACAGTAGCCCAAAATTCTAAATGCTCGTAAAACTTATATTATTAAAGCACGAAATAATAAACATGAAGATATTCGGCAAACAGGAAAAGGAAAACAGGCCGCCGAAACCGCCCAAGCCCCCGGAGAATTCAAGAACGTCCGGCGCACCAGCAGGGCCGGACAGAAGGTTCAGGCCGCCGAAGCTCCCTCCCCTTAGAGATGCCCCGCAGGAACGCGTTCCGCAGGGTTCGCCGCCGCTTTTCATAAAGGTTGACAAGTACAGGGACGTGATAAAAAACATCCGCAACCTTCGATCCTACATTCTCAACCTGAGGGACGCCCTGGACGTCCTGGAGGACATACAGAAGGAATTCGCTAACGGGATTCACGTGGCCCAGAAAACAGCGGATGAGCTTAACGTCATACTTTCCTCTCTCGATTCCTTCTTCCTGAGGCCTCACACGATCGAACACGAGGATTTGGACGAAATGGAGGAAGAGGACTACATCCCACGTCATCCGGAGGCGCGTTCCCCCAACGAGATGGAAACCTACGTGAGGGACGTCTACGGGGAGCTGGAGAAGCTGAGAAGCCATCTGAAGTCAATAGGTTAAATATAAACTACTTCTAGTATTTAATATAACACGCGGGGGTAGCCAAGTAAGCCTTTTTCAAGAAAAGGCTTAATCGAAAATGGAGCCAGCGTCTTTCGCGTTGCTCAATCCTGGCTTCCGAATGAAAAGGGCTTTGGCACTGGTCAAGCACGTTCGTACGTAAGTGCACCGCACTTGCGTACAGGGGGCTAAAGGCGATAGGCTCAAGACCTATTCACTTAGCGGATTTCGCGCACTCGTGCGCGAAGTTCAAGGAATGTGTTCCTGGGTTCGAATCTGGAAACCACCAGCGGGTTTCCAGCCATCCTGCCACCACAGGTTTCGAAACTCCCAGCCCCCGCATAGAAATTTATACATTATACCAAACTTCTATTCCGCATGTTTCCAGTGTAGAAAGTTCTCTTTTTACACGATCCGTCCTCCCCTTAAGATTTGACATTGATAAAGGGGTTTGGTATAAATGGATATTTTCTTACCCTACTTAACCTGCCATTAACGAAATTTCCAGTAACCTTTTTGGAAAATTTTCCTACTTTAATACAATCAAACATAATATACTTACCTATATGCCTTTACAATAATTCTTTATCTTGTGAATCTATTGTGCTTGACATGATTTATCAAGTAATGGCCAATTTTATAAGGGTATAGTTTACGGGTCCACAAGCTTAAATTTTTAAATCCTTCCTTCAAGGTTAAATCATGGCTGAGGAGAAAAAGCTTATCGGGAAGGTGACCCATTACTTCACGAACATAGGGGTCGCGGTCATCGAACTGGAAGACACGCTCAAGGTAGGGGATGAGATATCGATAGAGGGAGCGACAACCAACTTCACGCAGAAAGTCGACTCGATGCAGGTAGAGCACGAAAACGTAGAGGAAGCGAAGAAAGGGGACTCAATCGGAATGAAGGTCAGTGACAGGGTAAGGGAAGGCGATCAGGTTTTCAAGGTATGAGAGCGGAAAAACTCGGAAAGTATTTAAACATTCCCTATTTTTAATAGTTAATATGCCTTACACACTGATAATCGCGGAAAAACCCAGCGCCGCGGAGAGGATAGCCGGCGCGCTGGCCGACGGCAAGGTAGAGAAATTCGGGAAAAAGGCCTATTACTTCAAATTCAAGCACGAAGGAAAGGATTTCGCAGTCGTCCCAGCTGTCGGCCATTTGTTCGTTCTTGACCAGAAGGGTTCCAACACCAAGTGGACCTATCCTGTTTTTGACCTCTACTGGAAGCCCACCTTCGAAAACAAGAACAGCCTGTGGGCAAAGAAATACTACACCAACATCGTTAAAATCGCGAAGGGAGCGAGCGAGTTCGTGTCGGCATGCGATTACGACATTGAAGGTTCGACCATTGCCTACAACATCCTCAGGTACATATGCGGGGTGAAGGACGGGAAGAGGATGAAGTTTTCCACCTTAACGAAGGGCGATCTGATCAGCGCATACAAGAAGGCCTCCCCCCACCTCGATTTCCCTCAGATAGAAGCCGGCCTGACGAGACACACGCTCGATTTCCTGTGGGGTATAAACCTTTCGAGAGCTCTTACGCTCGCCCTGGAAAATTCAGGGGGTTACTGGACGTTATCCGTCGGCAGGGTTCAGGGCCCCACCCTGAAAATACTGGAAGAGAGGGAGAAGGAAATCGAAAGGTTCGTCCCGGAACTCTTCTGGGAACTCGAGCTACACGGGATGATAAACTCCGAAGAGGTCATCGCTCTGCACGAGACCGGGAAGTTCTGGGAAAAGGAGCAGGCGGAAGGAATCCTTGACAAATGCAAAGGGAAGCAAGCGAAGGTCGATTCAATTGAGAAGAAGATGGTAAAGCAGGCGCCTCCATTCCCTTTCGACCTCACCACGCTCCAGAGGGAATCATACAGGAACTTCGGTTATTCCCCCAAGATGACTTTGGATGTCGCCCAATCCCTCTACGAGCAGGCCCTGATATCTTATCCGAGAACCTCCAGCCAGAAGCTTCCGCAAAAGCTCGGCCTCAAAAAGATCATAGAGGACTTATCCGGGCAGAAAACCTATTCCAAGCTGTGCGGGAAGCTTACAGGAAGGGGTAAATTGTTCCCGAAGGAGGGGATCAAGGACGATCCCGCCCACCCCTCGATCTTTCCCACCGGTCAAGTTCCCAAGAAGCTGAATTCTTACCAGTCCAAGGTTTATGATCTCATAGTTAGGAGATTCCTATCGACGTTCGCTGAACCCGCCCTGAGGGAGCACGTCACGGCCGTCATAGACGTAAACAACGAGAAGTTCAAGGTTTTCGGTATGACCACCATCAAGCCGGAGTGGATGGAATTCTACGGGAAGTATGCGAAGTTCAAGGAGCAGACGCTTCCTAAGATGGCTAAAGGCCAGATTATTGAAAACCCGGAAGTCCTGATGAACGAGAAGGAGACAACCCCACCTAACCGCTATTCCCAGGCCTCCATCCTGAAATCCATGGAAGATCTCGGGCTGGGAACGAAAGCGACACGCGCCCAGATACTTCATACGCTCTACGAGAGGGAATACATAAGAGACAAGTCAATAAAGGTCACGACCCTGGGGTCCGCAGTGATAGGGGCGCTGAAAAAGCATTCACCGGAGATCATATCCGAGGACCTCACCAAGAAATTCGAAAGGGAGATGGAGCTAATACAGGAAGGAAAGAAGAGGAGGGAGGAAATAGTAAAAACCGCCACAGACGAGCTGAACAAGATCCTGGCGAAGTTCAAGGAGCACGAAAAGCACATAGGTTCCGAACTGAAGGAAGGGGTAAGGGAGTTCCAGGAGATCGAACATTACGTAGGGGTGTGCCCTGAATGCAAGGGAGAACTGCGGATAATCCGCTCTCACGCGACCCATAAACGTTTCGTAGGGTGTTCAGGCTACCCCAAATGCAGGCACGGCTTCCCCCTGCCCCAGAATGGAAAGATCACTGTTCTGGATGAGCAATGCGAGAAGTGCGGCCTGAACATCGTCCAGGTCAAGCAGTTCAAGAGGAGGCCCTGGAAGCTCTGCGTGAAATGCGGCTTCGTGGTGAAGAAAAAAGCGGAGAAAGGAAAACCAAAGGAAAAACCTAAAAAATCCTGAACCCTGAGGGCTTTATCCCCTCTTCCACCAGCTCAAATTTGACCGATTTCCCTTCTGGGATTGAGCGGTGCTTCACGATGGTTGCCTTCCTTTCGCCCATTTTCCCGGTATGCTCCACGAAGATGATCGATTTGGACCAGTACCTGATAGAATCCCCCCCTATGATCTGGTTCTCCCCGGTGTCCCAGTTCTTGAAGGTGTGAGCGGTTATTATGACAGGGATCTCCTTCTTCCTCGCGATGTTGGAGAGGAGTGAAAGCTGGACCGAGAGCTCCTTGTTCGCCCCGAGCGTCTCCTTGGCGGGGTCAGCGCACTTCAGCCGGTAGAGAGCCACAGAGGAATCCAGGATGAGCATGTCGAACTCCTGGCCTTCCAGGTTCTTTATAACAACCCCCTGCTCCTCGAAGGTTTTCGGCTCGATCAGGACCATGTTCCTGAACACATTTTCGTCACCCATGGACACCTGCCTGATCCTTTCAGGGGACAGACCTCCCTCCGTGTCCACGTAGACCACTCTCCCTCCCTTCCGTATGCATTCGAGCATCGCCAGTATGCACATGTTCGTTTTCCCCACTCCGGGAGGGCCGTAAAAATTGGTGATCGCACCCTTCTCGATCCCTCCTATAAGGGAATGGAAGGGCTCCGGAAGAAGGATCTTTTCCTGTTCCATAATGATAATAAAGGAATGTTAATTAAATGTTTTCGTCTCCTCCAGGTCCATATCCCGGATGGATTCGTTGTCTTCACCGAAGCTGAATCT
>Ga0180438_10003075_pt1 | contig 25853 bp, 13 predicted proteins | sample SS_ome_12_FD_132455 | JGI IMG/M metagenome (GOLD analysis project Ga0180438, IMG submission 132455) | Hypersaline lake sediment archaeal communities from the Salton Sea, California, USA - SS_3_D_2 metaG | ecosystem: Environmental > Aquatic > Non-marine Saline and Alkaline > Hypersaline >... | reverse complement strand
TCTCCGCCGATGTGTCTTCACCCAACCCCTCTACACTTAATATGTAACTGTATTTCTTTAGGGGGGCACCAACGACACGTTGATAGTCCACTCTTATGCTTTCCAGCACATCCGCCTTCTCGCCCTCGAGTCTACTCACAAGTTGCTCGATATCGGACCCAGGTCCCTCGTCGTTTTCGCTGGCCAGCGCTATCAGCTCGTCGTAGCTCCCTTCGGCATCACTCGTCAGCTGTTGCTGAGTACGGGCAGCTTTTGAAAGCGCCGGTTCCTCGCTCAGTTGCTGAATGTGTTGCTTGGTCTCCTGGATCCGCTCACCGAAGATCTTGGCCTCGTTGCGGAAGCGGCTTAACATATCTTCCGGCTTCCCCGGATCATGGTCACGCAGCTCGAGGACCCTGCGGTACGCCCCGTCGGCCTCCTCGACGTATCGCAATAGCCCGCTCCACCAATCTGTGGCAGCGCGAATATCCCATTGCTGTCTGTAAGAATCCAACGCGGGAAGCAGGACTCTTTCAAATCCTTGCTCACCCAGTGCCGCTGTGGGATCGCCGCCTTCCGCCACGAACGCCGCAAACTCCTCTACAATGGCTTCCTGACTGCTTGAGTCGGGCTCGAACAGCCTGACGAACGGCTCAACACTCAGGTCAGAAGAACCTTCTCCCTTACGACCCGTCACCCACCATTTCAGGTACTCCTTCAAAGCCTCGTTGAACTCGCCCGTACGCTGAGTCGTCGCCCCCTTTGCCAGCTTGCGCTCGCTTTCGCTGATGAAAGGCGCAAGACACTTCTTGCCGTACAAAAAGGCATGCATATCGTTCAGATCCGTCACGAGTTTGCCCGGCCTCAAGCGAAAACCCAATACCCTCGGTATCCTCGCTTGGCTTACGGATATCTGTTCGGCCAGGCGACACGGATCAGTTGCCTCGCGGCCGGCTGCCTCGCCTTCAACCAGAATGGTCTTGGCTTCCTTGACAGCATCCTCTACCGGCACCAGAGCCCGACTCAAATTGATCAACCCCCAGCCCACCAGGCCGACGGACGCCAGCGCAATCGCGCTTCCACCCAGCCAAACCAGTCGCCGAATCAACCTGTCGCGTTTCATCGCGCTCCCGGACCGAGCGACCAACCCCTGCTCGACGAAGACCTTCTCTCGGTAAAAATCACGGATGAAGAAGGCGCGAGACGTCTGGAACATCTCCTCGAGGTTCTCCACGACCTCGTCGGTCGCGCCGCCCCTCGCTTGCAGCAGTTCGGCACATGCCCGCGCTATCGGGCGCCCTTGCTGGAGACCGCTGGTGAAGTAAATGCCTCGGAAGAACAGAGGCTCCGTGTACCGCGTCTGTACGAACATGCCATCAACATATTGCTGAAGCGGTCCTTTGAGCGACCTAAACTCCTCGGGAAACACGAACAGCTTATCTACTTCCCTGGCGCTAATCTCATCCAGCATGAACCTCATGCGCCACTGGTGCACCTTCGAACACAACTCGTCGAAGACCTCCGGGAACTTCCGCCGATCGACCGGCTGGTCGAATGGACCGGCGTTTGACCAGCCCAGGATCTGGCGTCGTTCAGCGGCATCGAGGTTCGTGAAGAACTCCGTGAATCCCAGGATGATGTCACACTTGGTGACAAGCAAGAAGACCGGGAACCGGATCCCAAGAACTCTCTGAATCTCGCTCAGCTTGTTGCGAATGTTGAGGGACTTCTCCTCGATCTGTTCCGGCGTATCGGCCAACAGAGAGCTGCACGGGACAACTACGATAACACCGTTGATGGGGCAGTTGCGTCTATGCTTCCTCAGCAGGTCAAGGAATGACTGCCATTCATGCTGATCCGGGGCGTTCTTCTCCTGGAAGGAGAATCGCCCCGCAGTGTCCAGGACAATAGCCTCGTTGGTGAACCACCAGTCGCAGTTCCTCGTGCCGCCGGCTCCGGACAGGGCATCTGTGCCTACGGGAAACTCGAGACTGGAGTTCTTCAACGTGGTGCTCTTGCCCGACTGGGGCTCCCCTATGAGCAAATACCACGGCATGCTGTACAGGCTCAGTCCGGACCTGCGCAGCTCCTCCACGGCGCCAACCCAGCGTTGACCCAGTTCCTCAAGCGCACGGCGGACTTCGGCCTTCGTTACCGTGGACTCCTTTTCGCTCTTGCTCAGCTCGTCGCTGAAGGCATCGCCCTTCTTCTTATCACGCCATTTGACAAGCTGGTTCAGAGCAAACCACAGACCGACAACGACGAGTATCCCGAGCAAAACGACAATAGCGGCAGTGCGGCTGAACAGTCTGCCGGCAAGGAGAACGATCACCATAACTCCCACACCGCCGGCCGCCAGCTTATGAATCAGCGGAATCTTGCCCATCTTTGGAATAAGTTTACCCATGTTGCCTCGGTCCTATCCCAACTACAGGGAAAGAACTCTAGATTAGACCTTCTTTGACAAAGCTTCTGATGTCTTCCGCGACCACACTGATGGTCTCTGTCACTCGATTCCAGAACAACTGGCTCACAACGAGGTAGACAATGACGAGGACGACGCACACGATGCCTACCCGGGCCAGGTTGACCAGGGGCCTCAGGCCGCCAGCGCTCCCTTCTTCCACGCGGTAGGCATCAGGACACAACCGCTCCCCCCGGGAAGCCATGTATTGAGGTATCTGCCTGTATAAACGACTGCGCAATGTCTGCAGCTCCTGTGCGTCCTCTCTGTACCGACCCCTGAAACCCAGGCACAGGCATGTGTACAGAACCTGGGCCATCTCCGGCTCGTCGTCTCCCAGCTCGTCAATAAGTACAAAGAACTGGTCGCCCGCTATATTGGTGCCGAAATAACGTTGTTCCAGGGTCTCGCTCGCCCACACCGAGGCGTGTTCCCAGTCGCATGTCAGGACCACTTCGTCAGCCAGCGCGACCAAGGGGTACTTCGCCTTCTCGTAAAGGGCGAACAGGCTGGGGTTAGCGCGCGCCGCTGCTTCTTGCTCAGCAAAGACCACCTCCAGCCGGTTCCTGACCTCGGACAGGTCGACTGGTATGCCCTTGCGGATCTTGCGCCGAAAGGTAACCAGAAACAGGAAAAGGTCTGATGCAAGCTCGAAAAGCGTCATCTATCCGCCATCATTCTTTCTACCGTTTGAGTACAACGTATATATATAGATCCATCGCCGGGTCAGTGGGCCCTGAAATGGCCACGCTCTTATCCCGCTGAACGCCCTCCCACAGCTCGCCCTCCCGGCTTATCCTGAAGTAGTGGGAACCGGCCCGGTCCGGCAGCCCGGCAGGCACGCGTCTGACCGGCTGCAGTCGAAGCCCCGGCAATCGTCTTTGATTGATCCGGGCTATATCCTCAGAGGCTGCGAGCTTAACGGCCTTGACTTTTTCCACCACCAGTTCCTCTTCGTAATCGGCCTCGATGCCAAGATAAATGTCCATGTCGCGCGACAGCCATTCTTCGTCCAGAGAACACTGGAGCTGGTTCTGCACCATTTCGAAGGGTCTCCTAACGTAAGCCGTAGGAATTATGCTGTCCAGCAAACGCTCCAGTTGCTCGCTAAGCTCAAAGAAGCAGATGCCGAGTTGGTCGTGGTCGTATACAGGCAGGTCGGGGGCTTCTCGTGTCTCGTCAAACACAGCCAGTTCTCCGGCCATCCGGCACAGCTCCAAATAAACGTTGTAAGGGTGCACACGAGGAGTATTGATGAGCTGGCGCAGAACAACCACAAATCCGTTGGTCACCTGCAGCTTCAGCATGGCCTCGGCGCCTCCGGCCGTCTGGGAACCGAAGGAAACGTCGCGCGCCGCAATCTGTGAGGCCAGGGACCGGTTCCTTGCTGCCAGCTTGTGGTATATATCGCGACACACGTTGTGCAGAGCGGGCCAGGCTTCCACTGCCAGAACAGGTGGGAAAAAGCTGCTGGACACCACCGGCACGTTCTGAGCGCCGCCGGACCTCTCCACGCGCGCGACCCTCAAAGTGTCGTATCCTTGCGTGTCTTCGTCGCCGAAAAACAGTCTGCCAGCCAGCCTTCTGGCCTCGATCTGCTGCAGGTTAGAGCCCGTGTTCTCGTCGGCCAACTCGGTCAGCCTCACCCGGTAGCGACGATCGTAATCCCCCGGGGATTCGCCCAGTCCGAGGGTGTTGGCATCTCTTTCCCTGAAGCGAGGTATGCCGACGAACACGTCCACAGGTCCGTCGGAAGTGTCGAGCACCTCTTTGAAATCTCGCGGTTCGATGTCGGCGTTCTCCGGCACGCACAGCCAGGTTCCGTCTCTCATCCTGATCTGGCACGTCCTGATCGAAAACGCGAAGTTCTCCAGCTCCGCCTCCGATATGCTCAGAGCGTTGATGCCCCACCCAAATGGCCGGATGTTCCCGACCTCGTGGTTGAGATAGGACATCAAGTGGCGGCTTGCGGCCTGCAAATGATGCGGCCTGAGGAACATCCCTTCGGCCCAGTTAATTTCGGGATTTAATGGCACTGCTAACTCTAATGCTCCTACCTAATCAGCTCCAGCCTGTCTTCGCCCACGCGTATGCGCACCCTCTGTGCCCTCACGATGCCGCGCGGTGCGATAACTAACTGCTGTGCGTTCGGGTCCGTGACACCTCCATAGTCGGCGAAGACGATCAGCACCACCGCTCCGTTCGGCCGCCGCAGGTTCACCTGCTCCCGTTGTCCCCCGCGAAGATCAATATGAGTCAGGTGCGGTTCTGTAAGACCCCTACGGTGGTCGGATGACCACCAACGGTCCGGTCCGATGGCAAGAATTGTTCTCTTCTCCGTTTCAGTTGCCCAGATGAGCTCCGCGGCCAGAATGAGCCCGTTGTTTATCTCCGGGCCGCAGGTGAAGTAGACCACAGTTTTCCGCCCCAAACCCAGGGTCCTGCAGCCCGAGACAAGCCCGCACAACAGCGCCAGCGTCATCAACAGGCATACCGAACGGCATATGCTTGAGCCCGAACCTATCGTATCAGTTACGCGATCTACTCTCATTTCCAACCTACCGCCTTGCTATTCTTCCCGGCAGTCAAAACACAACGTCAGAATTCCCTGCTCTTCAAGCGGAGCCTTGAGCTTCGCTCTCGCGTCACCAATAGTTAAGTATGTTATTCTATACCCGAGGCTCTGGCTCGCTGCGCCAACCGGGCCGACCGCGTCAATATCAGTGCCGTCGCGAGCAGGAGCAACACCAGCACCACCCAGCCCACCGTCGTCCCAGCGGGCACGTCCTCCATCGCGTAGGGGTAATCGTTCCATGCTACCGGGCTTCTGCCGAACCAGAGTTCCCAGGCGTTGGACAAGCCGTCGCCGTCATAGTCGTTAGCGCCGTCGCTCACACCGTCCGGGGCATCCTGTCCGGAGTCGCCAGTGGTGTCAGGGTCAGTTGGATCGAAGGGGTTCTGCGTTCCGGCCCGGACCGGGTCGAGATCGCGCACCTCGTCGCCGTCGACCATCTGGTCACCGTCCGTATCGGGGTCGGTCGGGTCAGTATCGTACGTGTCGACCTCGTCGCCGTCGGTCAACCCGTCATTGTCCGAATCTGCATTGTTCGGGTCAGTGCCGAGGTTGTACTCCTGGAGATTCGTCAGCCCATCCGGCTCGCGGTCCCCGTCAGGACCGTTAGCGCCGGCCGGGTCGGTGCCGCTGAGCCCGTTGGCAACTTCCCACGCGTCCGGCAGGCCATCGGCATCCGTATCCGGATCGAGTGGGTTAAGTCCCCGGATGACCTCTTCGCCGTCGAGCAGACCGTCGTCGTCTGAATCCGGATCGCGCGGGCCGGTCCCCAGATTGATTTCAGCGCCGTCATTAAGATGATCGTCGTCCGTATCCGGATCCAGTGGGTCGAGCCCGCGGAAGATCTCTTCGCCGTCGTTCAGCCCGTCGTCGTCCGAATCGGCATCGGCGGGATCGGTGCCGTGGGTGTTCACCTCGGCGCCGTCATTCAAACCGTCGTCGTCCGAATCTGCATCGGTGGGATCGGTGCCGTGGGTGTTCACCTCGGCGCCGTCATTCAGGCCGTCGTCGTCCGTATCGGGGTCATTCGGGTCCGTACCCGTATCCGTCTCGTCAACGTAGATCCCCGTGTTGGTTTCCACTGAATCGGCCAAACCGTCCTCGTCAGTATCGAACAGTGCATAAACCGCCACAGCCGTGGTATCCTCCGTTATGTCGAAACCCAGAGCGGTTTCGTCGTCCGGCTGGTTCACACCGTTAAGCGTCCATCGGACAAACACGTAGTCGATACCGCCATCGGCAAAGGTTGCCGGGGCTGTGAGTCCCACCGACGAGTTATAGTCCAACTCTTCCGAGTAGTTCGTCGTGCCACTGGGCGTGCCCGTAATGCTAACCCCGGTCACCGGCGTCGACTGCACGTTCAGCGTCAGTATAGTGTCAATTGTAAAACGCCTTGCCGCGCTCTGGTCCTGAAGGCTGCCGTCTAAAGCAAACCCTTCTAGCATCCAGTACCACAAGCCTTCAGCCAGCACCTGTGTTGATTCAAGTCTTGTTCCGGCCGGTTCCAGCGGAACATCATCAGTATAGGTGAACTCGTACTCACGCACCCAGGGGCTCTCCTGAGGACTGACCGAAATCCTGTAAAAGACAGATATCCCCGTGCTTTCCCACGCGAACGTCACGGTAGTGGAGTTGAGGGTCGAATCGTCAACGGGCTCCACCAACGTGATCTCCGCGTTCGCTGTTGACGTTACAGCGCCCAGACATAGCAGCGCCAAAGCAACCACAAACACGCCCCCAAAACTCCGCCGCCCCGCTTGCGTCATTGTTCCCAATTCGCATGCCATGAGCTTCTCCTCCTTGCCCCTATTCACATAACCGCACAACAGTCCGGTACGCTGTTTAAAACGCTATCTGAACACCCACGGTCGGAACCCAGTCTGGACGTACACCGTCCTCGTTCACACGGCGCATGACATTGCCGTATACGATTAGGTTACCTGTCGGGACTCCTCCCTCGGTCGCTCCCCACTGCATAGCGGCCCACTTGAACCCCAGCGATAGATTGACTATATCCTCGCCAACATCGTCTTTAGCGTTGAATCTGTGGAACCCTATGATGTCCGCAGCAGCAGTGAATCGGCTGGCCGGGACAAACTCGACACCCGCGGCATACGTCAGCTTCTCGTACTTCGAGCTGTTGACGCCGAAGTCTTCCACAAAGGAATAGCCCACGTTCATATGAGGAACGAATTGGCCAATCCCCTTGGACAAGATTACAAAGGGTTTGTATGATTCATAGCCCGTACCGAGCAGTTTGTCCTCGTCCCCGGTCTTCGTTTTGAAGTCGAACCCTACAGCAATGTCCGCCGCGGGGGTTTCTGCAAGCAACAGCTTGCCGCGAATCAAAATGTCTCCAAGATCCTCATAGCTCTCGTCGGTCTGCACTACGGTGGTACCTCCGACTTGATCTATTTCCAGCCTGTTATCGAAGTCTACGGCGACCCAAGGAAAAATCACGGCGACATCAAAATTGTCCGTGACTCCGTAAGCAAGCGCGACAGCGGTTATGCTCGCCTTGACATCGCTGTCCAAGAGGACGTCAACGGGTCCCAGGTCGCTTATGTAGCTAAACCGCAGGTTACTCATGTCGGTCCCTTCGAAAACTTCAAAGTCAATGTAGGTGAATGACGTGCTGACGTTTAGCATCCCTTGACCCTGTGTCGTCGCACGTTCCGCGAACATCAAAGGACCCATCCCAGGTGGGCCGATTGGGACGAGTTCGTCCCCAACACTCCGCAACGCCAGCGGTGGCGTTACTGAACTTATGGGAAAGTTCTCGGAGAGACCAGACACGACACCCCCCACCGTACCTCCTAAAATTGACTCAGAGATCTCGGAGGAGATCGCCTCGAGCGGGATGCCAATGAAATTCTCTATCGCATCGTCGTACAGATCCGCCGTCGCGTTCTGAACGCAGCCCACCGCCAACGCAAGCACGATCACTAGTCGCACAATGTTCTTTCGCATAGTTTTTCTCCCCCCATAGCACTACGAAACCAGTTTTCAACTCAGCAGGAAACAGCAACGCTGCAGCTCGGACGGACCGGCCGGCTAGTAACCGCATAAGAGAAAATGTATCGCCGTACGAGCGCTTTATCCCCCAATTATTACAGCGCTTCCCGCGACCCTGCCCCGGCCTTGCAGTGACTTCCTTCAGCCTTAGCTGAATAAAACCTCCCCTGGATTCCTCTACCCCCTCTCACTATCAACACAATTATCCCCTTTCGGGTTCCGCGCCAGTATAGCAGAAACAACATTTCGTGTCAATAGGGCTTACCGCGCCGGCCCACAATCTGACGGGACGGTCTATTACCATATACTTGAGAGCTCCATGCAATAGTCGTACGCGCTACTTCGTCTAAAACGCCGCTGAATTAAACCTCTGCACTTCCTCGAGGCCGAGGCCGCGAAAACGCGCAAACCGCTCGAGAACGCACGCTCTGTATTGTCGGCGCCGGGCGCGCTTAAATCCTTGCACCGCCAGGGGCGCTAACCATCTTGATTCGAACACCGTGCTGTCCTTGTAAACCTATTGAACCGCTCGCTCGTCCGTCAACTCCCAGTCGTTCGCCGCCCTCCGCATCAGTTCAGCGGACCTGGCCCTTTTCTCGTAAGGTGCAGCGTCGCCCGTGCGATAAGCAAGACGCGTGAAAGATACTCGCCACCTGTTGTCGCTCACACGTTCGTCAATCGTCACTCCGTCAGCATCATAGCGAAGGTAGCGCGCACGAGAACCCAGTTCTTTAACATAAGCGTCGAGATACGCCTTGATGGCCGCTTCAATGTCGGTAGAGGGGACTTCTGTGAGCCGCCACATGATTGGCGGCGGCTCCGCCATAAGTTCACCGTTTTCACCGGCGATGCCGACCTTAAGCGTTGTTTCTCTTTCCCTGGTTCCAACACTTGTCGCTTTGTAAGCGAGCGTAGCGCCCGTTTCCGGGAGGTTCTGCGTTCTTCCATCTACGATTCTCTGCCAGCTGTACCCAATCGCGCGCGACGCGTCATCCTCATCCGCCGCACGCGCCTTGAATTCAAACTCCTCACCTTCTATCAATACCAAGGACTTGGCCGGATCGGGCTCCCTTTCTCTCCAGGCGATTCTTGACGTAAGAGCAACCAGTTTCAACTTCCACGAGACCGGCTCGGGTTCCGCCATGCGTTTACCGTCATCACCGGCAATGCCAACCGTAACTGTCACTTCGCGTCCCGTGGCTCCAGCTCCCGGAGACGTATACGTGCACGACCCGCCTGCAACAGCAAGGTTCTTCATCTCATCGCCGGGGGCAACTTGCCAGTCATACTTCAATTCCCGACCGATACTGTCTCTAGCTTGCACCTCGAACGTTACCTTATCGCCTTTCTTAAGGGCAATCTCCGTGTTAGGATCGGGCTTTCTCGACACAAACTCAGGCGGCGGTACTGCCCCCAGCGTCCACTTGGCCACCAGCCGACGCGCGTCTCCTGGCGGATTCTCCGGTGTGGCTTCGACTCTCATCTCTTTGCCCACATTCTCTTTCTGATGAGAGTAGCGGTGCGTCTGGCCGTCGTCCTCAAGTGCTCGTGCCGAAACTTGTTTGCCGGCAACGAACCAGCGGTAGCGCATTTCCCTATCTGGATCCCGCTTATCTTCAGCTGTTGCCTTGAACGTCTGGCTCCGACCAACAGCCAGCGTTATCTTGCCCTCGGGAGGGTCTACCTTTGTCCAACCGATGTCCGGCCCGTCCAACACTGTTACGTCCCACTCTCCCTCCACAGGCTTGGCGTCAGCAGGCCCATCAGCGGGGACTGCGAGCACCCGTACGATCTTCTTAGTTCGACTGCCATCACCGGTCACGACCTTGTAGCCGGGTTTATACTCGAACGTATCGCCGCTGACCGGCTGACTCTCAAGCTGTTCATCCCCCACGTCCCCTACGTACCAACTGTATCGCGCCTCGACTTTACGCTCCGGTTCCTTCTTGTCGTAGAGTCGCGCTTGAAACTTAAGGCTCTTGCCTTCTTCCACAACCCTGCGTTCATCCCAAGTAGGCGTAGCCGCCAGATCCCAAATTTCCCCCCCAGCTTCCACGGGAAACGGCCCCCACCGGTGATCCCAGCTTGCCCGGTCGTCTCTGGCAAACTGCGGTCCGATAGAGGTGTCTTGCACGGCGAGATCAACCGTGTACTCACCCGGCTCCTCCGGGACCAGCCTGAAAGTGCTGTCCGCTCCCTGCTGAACCTTTCCGTTAACTCTCCACGCGTACTTCAATCCCTCGCCTGTACCACTGCAATTCTTGGCTGAGACTACTCTGAACGATATAGGTTGCTGCACTCGCTGTGGGCCGGATACATTCCCGGGAGCCACATTCACCTCAACGGGCATCAGTCCCCTCACGATCCATTCCGGCGTAGGATAATCGGTGTCCATGCCGTTGGTAACCTCAACTCTCACCGAGCGATCCTGGCCGAGATCCTCCTCCGATAACCTGTAAGCGAAACTCCTGGACGCGGCACCCTGTTGCTCTTCGCCCTCCACAAACCATCTGTACGCAGGCGAACCCGCCTTCACCTGTGCATCAACAGCCAGCTGGACCTCTTCGCCAACCCAGTTGCTTACAGGTCCTTCCCCTGCCGGCGGAGTTGTTCCCGCTATCGCGATACTCGGCACGTGCTCCACCGTGATGTACCGCGATTCCGAACGAACGGATCCTTCGGCGGCTCTATCGGACACCCGCGCCTCGATCTGGATCTCTTTTGTGCGCTGCGCCGCCGATACCGTGTTGTACGAGGGCCTGACCACGAAGACAGGTCCGTCCCCTTCAATCGTGACAGAAGGATCGTCGCATACCATCTCATACCTGAGTTGTCTGCTCTTGTACGAAGCCTCGATCTCGATCTGGCCTTCTGTGCCCTCGACAATTGTCTCCGGCACATTGACCGCCGTTATCGCCAGTTCGGGCAACGGCGGCGGCTCTCTTGTCACCAGCCAGCGGATCAGCGTGCCTACCATCAGCACAACCGCCAGGGAACAAGCGGCAACGACGATCTTCTTCCAGTGTTTGAAAGCCTCCCTGTCGGGTCTGGCGCGCTCAGGTTCGGGAACGACCTCCTCCGGTATCATCGGCCTGGGTATTGCCGCTACCGTTTCATCAGGTCGGATGATGGCCGTTTCCGTTGCCACGTCCGGCAGGACAACCCGCACCTGGGTCGACGCCGCTTCCTCAACGGGCAGTTCCGGCTCCGGTTCTTCCTCGATCTCAACTATCTGAGAGCGCGCCACCAGATCGTTCAAGAACGCGAGCAACTCGTCCGGTTCCGCAAACTCGGGTCTCTTGCCCCGCCTGAGCGTTTCGGCCCACAACAGCCTGGCTTCGTCAGGGAGATCGGACGGCGCCGGGGTCGATACCCGCACATCGAGATCAGTATAAGCGTTGTCCGGATAGTTGGTGCCGGTCACCAGTTCATCAAACAGCAGCCACAACGCCCTCGTATCGGTTCGTCTGGCCTTTCCGGGCGGTATGGTAGTATCGGTCTCGCGAGACTCAAGGAACTCCACTTCATGCAGCCCCTTGTCAGAACAGAGCCGGCGCAGATCGTGTTTGATGCACGCGGTCTCCAACCCTATAAGCACCGGCTCTTCATCAGGCGCGTTTGGCGGAAACAATGCATGGCTCGGATGAAGATGAAGGCCGTATACCCCATGCTGATGAGCGTCTTTCACGGCAGCACACAGCGGTATGACCATCTGAGCCGCTTCTTCAAGGGACAACCGCCCTTTCTGACGGACGATCTCGCGCGACGTCCCGCCTTCCATAAACGACCTGACCACGAAAAGTCTGCCATTCTCCTCTAGAATGTCGTCCGTTTGCGGGCACCCGCGCGGCAGTTTACGCACCAGTTTCGCGGCGGAATCGTGAAGAGTGGTGATCGTGTCTTCCGAATAGTCGCCCACAAACGCCACTCCCTTTATGATGACATCGTTCTTGGTTTCCAAATCTTTGCCCCGGAACGACCACCGGCTCGTGTCGCTGGTAAGCTGTGTGATCTGGTACTTCTCCCTCAACGTGTTCTGCAACATGTCTGCAGGTGTCCGATACTTGCCGAAACGGCACGCCTCGTCGAAACCTTCCAACATTTCCAGCACAGACGAAAACCGTTTCTCTCTGGCTTTTGCCAGAACACGTGCGAACCACTTCTCGAGAGCGCGCGGTAGATCGCGGTTGGCCTTTGTACACTGCAACGGTTCTTTCCGGCCGTGAGCTTCTATGTAGCCCTCAATGGTGCTGACGTTGTATGGGAATCTGCCGGTCAGCATCTCGAACACGAGAAGGCCCAACGAATACACGTCGCTGCGCACATCGACGCGTTCACCACGACACTGTTCAGGCGACATATACTTGGGGGTGCCGATCACCTGGCCCATGGCGGTGACCGTGCTGTCGGGCAATCGAACGACCCCGAAATCCAGCAGCGTCACGCGGTCGTTGCTGCCTACCATGATGTTCGAGCCCTTGATGTCCCTGTGGACTATCTCCCTGTTATGAAGGTAGGTAAGAGCAGAACATATCTGGCGCAGGATGTGCCGTGCCTGAGCCGGCGGTAGAGGAGCCTGTGTCTCTATGAGTTCCGAGAGCGTAACGCCCTCTATCCATTCAATAATGAGATATATATTATCTTCAGTTATCAGTTTTGAGCGGAACTTTACTATATGGTGATGTGTCAACTCCTCAAGTGTGTAAGCCTCCCGTTTCAACCGTTCCCTGTACTCGGCATTGTCCGAGAGATACCATGGCAGCAGCTTGACAGCAACAGTCTCGCCGGTAGTGCGGTCCACACCGCGGTATATCGTGCACTGTCCCTTATGCGATAGACGCTCGTCGAGCCTGTATCGTTCTCCGATAACCTGGTTGCAGCCCAGAGCAGCGTCGTCCGCACGAACCTTGCTGACGGACTCCGTTAGCGCCTCGCTGAGTTCGGCCATCGACGCGAAACGTTGCGACGGATCTTTCTCCAGGCACTTCATGATGCATGCGTCTAGCTCGTCCGGGATATGCGGATTCAGTTCCCGGGGATTGCGAGGTTTCTCCTCGAGGTGCTGACGGAGAACGCTGTACCAGTACTTCGATGAGAACGGCACCTCTCCCGTGGTCATCTGATAGAGTATGATACCCAGCGAATAGATATCGCTTTCCTTCTCCTCGGAGACAGATTCACGGCACTGTTCGGGGGACATGTATTCGACGGTACCTTTGAGAGTATGCATTGACGTCAGCACGGACGAATGCATTACCTTGGCGATGCCGAAGTCCATGATTTTCACAACATCGTTTATGCCGACCTTGATGTTACTGGGTTTGAGGTCTCGGTGGACCACTTCTTTGTCATGAGCATGCTGCATAGCGGCGCACGTTTGCGCAGCGATACGCACAATCTGGTCCAGAGGAAGTTTGCCGCGCCGCTTCAGTATTTCGTCCAGACCTTCACCCTCGGCAAACTCCATGACGAAGTACCACAACCCCTCCTTTTCAAGCGGCCCGTCCAGAAACCGGACAATGTTCGGATGATCAAGCTTGCGGATGGTCTTCGCCTCGTTGCGGAATCTTGAAACCATGCCCTCTTCGCCAGCCATGTTCCAGTGCAGCACTTTGACCGCAACGGGCCGAGCATAACCGCTGAGCTCGGCCCGGAACACTTCACCCATGCCGCCCGAACCGATCTTTTCGGTCAGCTGGTATTTTCCCAGTACACGCTTATCCATCAGCCGATGGTCCCTCGTTGACTCCGAAAACGTTCAGGGGCATAAACCTCATTGCTGCAATCTAACGGCGCCATCCGCCACGATCCGCCGAAGCTCCTTGAGTCGATCTTCGATTTCCCGAATATCCGCCTCCGAGACTCGGAACGACGGCGTTTGGCTGTGAAACCGGACAAGATCGCTCAATTGCGCCAGTTTGTCCGCGAAGCTCGCCGGCACTCCGGAGATTCCATGAAGACTGCTCAATGGACCCGATCCACATTTGTCGAGCCAGTATTTCGGCGCCCGATCTGAACCGCCGCCTTTCTGGAAACGTTCTCTTACGCGAGCAAGATGAGTTTCGGCTTCGCCGAGACGCCCGTCGGCTTCCCGCCGCCAGGCAGCGTCCTTTTCGATGGCGTCTTCCACGGCAACGTTCAGGCTATGCAGTTCGTTGGCCGCCACATTGAACAGCCTGAGCAGTTCGGGAACCGCTTCCGCGGGCGGAGAATCGACAGCCTCGGCAGCGGCGAGCGCCTTTTCCAAACCGCCGAGTTCGACGCCCGCCGACACCTCACCAGGCAGACCGTCCAGCAGTGACACCCTCTTCTCTTTGAGTAGCTGGAACGCCTCACCGACCAGTTTCTTACACTCCTCACCTATCCGACCGGAGGTCGACTGTGCTTCCTTGAACTCCTCTTCCCCGGCCATAACCCGGGCATCCTCCAGTTCGCGCTGGAACCGCGCCAACCGGTCTTTCGCCACTCCGGAGTACTCTGCGGGCAGCCCGGTTCCGACTGCAGAAACCAGAGACGCAGCGCTGTCAAGCGCGTCGGTAGCAGACCGCAGCGCTTTCTCGTTCGCGGCGGCTCGCTCTACGACATCGGCGACTTTCTTCTTGATATCCGACGCCCGCTCAACGGCCGACCTGAACTCTCCCTGGTCTGACAGTATAATCATCTCTTTCCCGGAGGCCGCAATCGCATTTAGATCAGACTGAAGTAACTTGACGTTCCACGGTTCCAAACCTTCCAGCGACGAAAGTTGCGCTTGTGTCGATTCGACGGCTTCGGCATACGCCGCCTTGTCCGTGCGATACTCAGCAAGAGCCTGTTCTAAACCTTCTTCCGCGTCGGACAGACTTTCAAGTGCCTCCGGCAACTGTCCTGCTTCAGCGAGACCGTCAGCCCTATTCAACATCTCTCTCGCGGTCGCAACGTACGTTTTCGCGTCGTCCGCAAGGGCTCCCATCGTCGCCTCCATGCCCGACGCGCTCCTCTCCCCAGCATACGCGACCCGTTTTGCCTCGAGAACGACTTCCGACAACGACGCAACCATCGTCTCATCAAGCTCAAACGACAACGTATCATCGGCTGAATACGATAGACCGGGGTCCAGCGCCACCGCTGCCTGCAACAGAGAGCTCGCTTCGGATAGGTTGTTCTCGGCCACGCACATGACAGCGGCCTTCTTGTAAGCGTCCACCCTCGTCGACTTGTCCTGCGATTGATCCTGAGCCAACCGCTTCATGTCTGCAAGTGACGGTTCCGCCCGTGGCGCTTCCTTCTCCACGATGTCCGGCGGTGGCACGTCAGGAACCGGCACCCCCCGTCCCTCAGGTTCCGTTGTGGTAACGGCAGGGGCGATTTCGATATCGGGGGACTCACGTGCGATCTCAACGCCTGCCGCGCCAGGCGTTGAGCTGGAACTGTCTTTATCCGATCTCGGCAAGACTCTCAGCAACACAGCCGTCGACAGCAGCAGACAGAGGAGAACCAGACCCGACACGGCCGCCGGTTTCACGGCGGTGGCGCCAACTTCATCAACACGAACCGCCACAACCGATATGTTGTCCTCACCCCCGTGCTCGTTGGCAGCATGCACGAGATCGTCGCACAACCGCTCAAGCAGCAACTCAGACCGGGAAACAATCTCAGCGATCTCGGGGTCGGGAACCATATCGTGCAGCCCGTCGCTGCACAAAATGAACAGGTCGTCCGCGCGCACTTTCACGTGGAAGGTGTCCACCTCAACTTCATTTGTCTGGCCTAAAGCGCGCAAGATCCAGTGACGGCGCGGATCTTTCCTGGCTTGCTCTTCGGTGATGATCTTTGCTCTGACCTGTTCCTGCACCCAGGAATGGTCGGTAGTCAACTGCCGCAAAGTGCCGTCGCGATAAAGGTATACGCGGCTGTCACCGACCTGCGCAACTATCGCTGCCGATCCGCTCAAAGCGAGAAGGGACAACGTCGACCCCATCCCCGATAGTTCCTCGTTTTCCGCCGACAGCTCGAACACACGGGTGTTGGCTTCGCGAACGGCACTGACGATCGACGAAGCGTTCAGACGACCTCTCTTGTCGCAATCTTCGAGGTGCGCGCTGATACTCTGTTTGGCGACCCGACTGGCGGTTGCTCCTCCCTTATGTCCACCCATCCCGTCAGCGACGAGCGCGAAAGACTGCTCGGGATCGAAGAAAAGCGAATCTTCGTTCGCTTCGCGCTTCTTGCCGGTATCAGTCTGTCCAAAAACGCTGAATTTCATTCTATCCTTTGCCTGGAGCCGTGGCGTGGTTTGCCTCCAAGACTACTTCAAGCATTGAGCCAAGAGCCTTTCGTTGTGAATGGAGGGATAAGATTACAACACTTGCCGGCCGGAGTGAGAGTAGAGCTAATGGCGGGTCGCGCAAGTAACGCTTTTTCCTGGCTCACCCCTCCTGCCTCCCGCTGGTGCTTGATTTAGAGCTCCTCTTGAGGATCCCGTATTGTTGCTTGGCGATTTCGGCAGCCTTATCGCGCACCTGATCCCCTACGAGGTCAGGGTGCATATCTCGAACCATTGACGTGTACAGATCCCAAAGCTCGCTGCTGGCAAGCCCCGCCACCTTTTTCCAAGGCGGGAGGTTGGCTCGTTGCTCAATGGATCTGGGACTCATTTTGTCCAGAAAGTCCACGCACCACTTAGGGGCTGCCTGCTGATAACCGACAACACAGGCCATCAGCCAGCAGCTAAGATCAGACAAGTATCTGGCCAGCTCGATGGGCGATTCCTCCGACTGGTTTTCCGCTATCTCCGTCATCAACCGTTCTATGTCCTTGCCCCAGTACGGCAGGTCAAACCTGGTGGCCTGAGACCCGCCCTGTGCCAGCAACGCCTCGAGGAACGCCTTGGTCAGTTTCTCCACTTCGCCGGCAAACTTAAGGAGCTCCCGAACCGCTTTGAGAGCCAACATGCCGGATTCGGCTCCCTGCTCCTCACCGACCTCCCGGCCCAAGAGGGCTTCCCCGACCGCCCCGGTGAGGCGACCGCTGTCGGCTCGCGCTCCCACCTGTTGTCGCAATTCGGCCAATTGTGCCCGAAGACGATGTATCTCCTCGGTCAGTTGGGGAGCGCCCTCGGCTACGGGGAACATGTCCCTGAGATAGGCTGCAACGAGGTGCCGCCGTTCGGGCGGCACCCGGGTCAATTCGCTTCGTATCAGTTCCTTCAGGGCTGCACGCCTATCCCATGCGTCCGCAAGATGATACTCGGACTGAAGCGAACTTATGCGCTCGGAGATCTCCCTGGCCATGAGCCAAGCGCCGTGCTGCGAAAGCAGTTTCTCGGTCTCTCCTTCCGCTGTCTCCTTCTCGTATTCCACGCCGGCAGCGACCTCCGGTCGCTCACCCAACAGCGCTTCGACTGCCAGGCCGGTCCACTCCGACACAACGCCGGCTATGTTTGCCGGTCCAATGCTGATCGCGCCCGCGGAGTTCGCGGGTTCCTGCGACCTGGCGAACGCGCACGCCTCGTCCAGCGCCTGAACAGCCTTCGACGGGAGCCGCACGTTGGTCACGTACTGCGCAGCCAGAGTTACGGCCGAGGACACGGCCTCATCCGCGATCCTCACATTGTAGCGACCCTCGAAAACGCCTTTCAGGTACCGAAGGATGCTTTTGGTCGTTTCCTCAGACAATTCCTGGAGCGGAAACGCTTCGAAGCAGCCTTTCAATACAGGATCGTTCTCAAAATAAGTCGCATACCCCTCCTCGGTAGTTGTGGTTACACACCAGACGTCGTCGTCCCCGAATGCATCGGCCAGAACGGCTGGTGCCACAGCTGCACCGCCTCCGCCGCGTCCGGATGTCAGCAGCAAGTGGATATCATCGAAGAACAGGATCGTGTCCTCGCTCTGTCTCGCCGACTTTGCCAGTTCCAGCAATCGTCTTTCCAGTTCTTTGGCGGATTTGACGCCCTCCATCAACTGATCCGTGGGGATCTCAATCACGCTTTTGCCCCTGATCTCCTTGGGGCAGTTGGGCCGCGCTGTTGTCTGCGCCAGCCCTTGAACCAAAGCCGTCTTGCCGACCCCTGTCCTACCGACGATCAAGGCATTGTTCTTCGAGGACCTGGACAGAACATCCGTTATCTTTCTTGTTTCTTCATCGCGGCCGATGAGCGGAGAGAACCTACCCTCGCGGGCAAGGTCCGTCAGGTTCCGGCCAATCTTCGACAGCAGCGGCTCGGCTTTGTCCACCAGCGCAGCCTTTGCTCCTTCAGCCATAGCGGCCGCGTCCTTGCCCATCTGGCGAAGCACGGTAACCGGCACGTTCCGGCCCTCTGAAAGAATGCCGTATAACAGATGCAGCGGCTGGACGGCTGTGGACCCTTGAGTGCGCGCAAGCTCTCTCGCCTCGGTCATGACTTTTGCCACGCGCGGGGTGAATCTGATCTTGTCCTCGGTTTGCGGCTCGTCCCTGTCGGAGAAGAATGCGATGCGCGCGCCAACCCACTCACGCTCGCCCGTCCACATGGCGAACCCTCGGACGGCCTTGCTCAGTGACTCCCGGTCTATTTCATTATCTTCGAACAGCCTGGTTAAACTCCGGTCCTCGAGCTTGCACAGTCCGAGAAAGACGTGACGAACGTTTAGGCAGCAGGAGGCCGCGGACCGCGCCTCCTGTTCGGCCACCTCCATGACCTGACTGGCGGTGGGTGACAACTTCTTCAGAACATCCTTGACCCTGGCTTGCACGTCCGCCGGGGCCGTGACTTCCGGAGCTTCCCCGGAACGTAACAGCTCCACAGCAGTGCTCGCCACCACGAAGGTTTTCCCGGGGCTCAGCTCGAGCCTGGTGTTCCTGGGTAGCTCGTTGCCGTCGAGCCAGGTGCCGTTCTTGCTTTTCGGGTCTTCCAGCCAGTAGCGTCCCTCTTCGAAACCGACCAGAGCGTGGTTGCCAGACGCGTACTTGTCGAGGGTCAGCGGCAGGTCGTTGGACGTTACTCTTCCAATCTTGGCGGGGCCCTTCTTACAGCGGCAGGCCAGGCCGTCCATGGGCCCGCCGACGACCTCCAAGCATACCCCGGCGGTTGGCACAACGCCCGATTTCGACTTACGCTGTGCCGATGGGCTAACCGCATCCTTCTTCATTCTTCCCCCTTGGCGCGAACCGGCTATATAACTGCCTTCTCGCCGGGACGCTAAACACGCCTGATAAGTCTGCTACGCCCGAGTTTCGCTTGTCGCAGAAGATCCGTTAAACGGTTCCTCCACGATCTCGTCAATGACTTCACGAACCTCCACGCTGTGCTTGGTTCTTGAGAAGAGTATCCCGCTGGCCTTTCTGATAAGCGTCTCGAGTGTTTCGAGAACCGGTTCGAGTTTCTCCGCCGGATAGCGCGAATCGAAATCTCCATGATCGGCACAGATGCTGAAACCCTTGTAAGCTGTCACAAGCCTCAAGCCCAGAAGCAACGCATCGTACCATAACGTGTCAGGAATAGCGTTGGGACGACCTTCCAGACGGTCCACGGAACGATAAAGAGCGTTCCCTTTGTCGAACACGTCCACGTTCTGTTTCTCGCGCAGTTCGGTCATGATAATCTCTAACGTTCGTCCCTCATCTTGCTCGAACGATTCTAAAGCAAGCTCCGGGAGTCGATTTCTCACGCCCTCCAAGGCCATTTCAACCTGAGCAAGTTCCTGTTCATCGTTTACCAGCAGTGTGCGGAAAAGCATCATGCCGAGGCTATGCAAGTCGCACGGGACATGAAAGCAAGGATAGATCACGTATCGCACGCTCGGGATCCTGATTCCGCGCGCGTCCTTCATGCTCTGAACAACTTCTTTGTTGATCAGGCATGGTTCGCTCTGGAGCCGCAGCCCGCTTTCTTTCGTCGAAGCTGCGTCCGCTTGACGGCACCACAGTGCTACATCGTCTGCGCCAAAGGAAGAGCCGGGCAAGACCAAGTAGACTGAGTCTTTTAGACTCAGGGTCTGCGAGAAAACGTTCTCGCTGGTTAGCTCCCCTTCGAACCTTACCCGACACCCATCTTCGGCATCCCCGGTGACTGTGACCTCGGCCAGGACGAAATCGCCAACCTGTGTTCTGCCAAACAGCCCCTGCCGAATAACCGGAGCGGTATAGATGATGCTTGGACTATCAGGAGGAAAACATAACTCCGCTGACGGTTTGCCATCTATGGTGAGAGGCGCTGTTGACGACAACCCGGTCAGCTTAACCTGGAAATTCCACATGGTCGGCAGATGTTCACCCACTTCGGTGAGCTGAACCAGCACGTTACTTGGCTCGATGCACAGATGGGGCTGGCCGCATCTCCGATGGAGCTCATAGATACCGCTACAAAGCTGGGCGAACATCGACAGTTTAAGCCTGAATACTTCGAGCGCGTCGAGCCCGGATCCGTCCGCCTCGAACAGTAACATTCCCTTGTCACGTACAATCCGCTGCGCTGCGCCGAGTCGCACGGCCTGCCCACGGTTACTCTCACTCAAGGCGAACCTATCTCTGATCTCCTCCATAGGCTGGCCGCCTAGCAGGTCGCAGAACTCATCGTAATGAAAATGAAACAGCTCGGTACAAATCACGAAAGTCTCATAGAACGACACAGGAACCAGCCGATTCTTCAGCGCGATCTCCGCCGCATCGCCGGAACCTTCCTCAAGACAATCGGGCGATTCGGGACAGGTATAACAAGGGACACCATCAGATAGTACCCTGTACAGCTCCGGATCCTCCTCGGCAAGACGTTCGCGCTCGCGCAGAGTCGCCGCTAGGTCCGAGCACAGCTCCTCCCACCCTCCCACCTGGCCGGACGGCACATCCTGAGGGACTGTATAAGCGTAAAACCTCGGTTCGCCGCCCTCTTCGACACAGCGCCTGCAATAAAGGAATCGGTGGGTGCTGGCGCTGTAAGTAGGAAGGTCGTGCTCTGCCAGTAAGGCATCGTCGCGACAGTCGCTCAGGATATGGCCGCAGCGTGAGCACCTTGTACTGAACAACACCCGCTGATCCTTGCACAATAGCAAAGGCGGCCATCTTGTTAAGCGAGACTCGTCGCCACCATCCGCAGACAGATCGATCAGTCTGGGCACCGCATTTGTGGAAGCGTCCAGGTTCTTTAAGTTCTCGTATTCCCGCCGCCAGAGATCCTCGACGGCAGGGTTTGTCGCTCCCGGCGAAGACGCCGGAGCGTTCTCCATCGAGTACCTGTTCTTCTGAATCTTAAGGGTCAGGTGCTCCAGCACACACCCTTGTCCCATAGTGACGCGGGCAAGGACCGCCCTGGAGTGTCCGCCCTCCTCATACAGTGTAGCAATCGGCTCCGGCAGGCTCTCGAAATCCTCGCCGTCGCCGGGTTCATTCAGAACAAGCTCGAAGGAGGTCGCGCACAGACCGCCGGTCGGGACTTTTACCCCGCTCAGACCTTCTGTGCCTGGTTCGAAGCGGCCAGTCCTGGTACGCCGGACAGGGGATTCACCCTGGTGCGTTGTCGAAGAAGCGACCATCGCCGCGCTCCTGCTTATAGCGTGATCTGCCGGCTGTTCGTGCCGTCAAAATCTCCAATCGTCGGAACACAAAATCTCCCCGTGACCCTCATTGTAGCACTCCCGGAAAACCGTGTCAACACGCCCTATACCGGCAGTGATGCCACATATATGCTGCAAAATCGTATCCTGGATTTATCGTCAGCGCACTTGCATTTAGCATGGTATATTGAGATAATGGCATGGCTTAGCTAAACGCTTTCGAGCTCTTGCCCTTACAGAGCGATAACCCTGGGCTGGTCACACGCAGAGAGGAAACGTATGTACTTCGCCGGTGTTGATGTTGGTTCAGCAACGACAAAAGCTATCGTCGTCGACGAAGGCGGCGGGACTACAGGTCATTCCCTGTTCCCCAGTGGAGCCAATCTGGCGGCCGCGGCGCAGAAAGCTCTCAACACGGCCATCGACGGAGCCGGTATCTCCCGCGACCAGATCAGCGCGGTGATATCCACCGGTTATGGGCGGGAAAACGTGGAGGGGATTACCAAAACCGTCACGGAGATTACCTGCCACGCACGCGGTGTCAGCACGGCAAACTCGGCGGCTCGATTGGTCATCGACATAGGCGGCCAGGACTCAAAGGCGATAGCTCTCGGAGCCGGCGGTTCAGTCCAGAACTTCGCGATGAACGACAAATGCGCGGCGGGTACCGGCCGGTTCATCGAAGTGATGGCCGGCGTTTTGGGTGTGGAGCTCAGCCAGATAGGCAAGGTAGCGCTTACCGCCGACGCCCCGGCCAGGATCTCGTCAACATGCACCGTGTTCGCTGAAAGCGAAGTCGTTTCGCTGCTTGCCCAGGGGGAGTCGCTTCCGCGCATACTCGCGGGAATTTGTAACTCGATAGCAGAGCGGGTCAAGTCGATGGCTACTCGCGTCGGCATCCATCCCGAAGTGGTCATGACAGGCGGGGTGGCGTTGAACATCGGTGTCGTGAAAAGTATGGAGAGGGTAATCGGGCTCGCTGTTTCCGTGCCAGACGAACCTCAGATGACCGGTGCGCTCGGCGCGGCGCTTATCGCACGCGAGCTTCGCGCGGACGCCAAAAGGTAGCCCGTCAGAATAATCTGAATCCTGTCTCGATTGAGTGGAGGAATTGTTGCCATGGCATCGCCGCATTGTTCCCCATACGCGGACTACTTGAATCTCAACTCGCTGCTCAGCGAAGAGCAGAAGATGGTGCAGAAAACCGCCCGGGACTTCGTCGTGAAGGAGCTCGAACCGGTTATCGCAGAGTGCTACCTGAACGATGAGTGCCCGGCGCATCTCTACCCGAAATTCGGTGAGTTGGGTCTCCTGGGCGTCAACCTGACCGGCTACGACCTGCCTGGTATGGATAACATCTGCTACGGCCTCGTAATGAAGGAGCTGGAGCGGTGCGATTCGGGGTTGCGCAGTTTTGCTTCGGTGCAGACCTCGCTTGCAATGCACGCTATACACGCATTCGGCAGCGAGGAACAGAAGCAACAGTACCTGCCGAAAATGGGTACGGCGGAGATCATCGGCTGTTTTGGTCTGACGGAGTCGAGTCCAGGATCCGATCCCGCCGCAATGAAAACGCGGGCTGAGGACAAGGGCGACCACTGGCTTTTGAACGGCTCAAAGATGTGGATATCGAACGGGAACGTTGCGCACATCGCTGTCGTATGGGCTCGGACCGACCAGGGCATTCGCGGGTTCATCGTACCGACAGACGCGGAAGGTTTCGAAGCGAGAAAGATGGAACAGAAGCTTTCGTTGCGAACGTCGGTCACGTCCGAGCTGTATTTCGATAACGTCAAACTGCAGAAGTCGGCGATTCTGCCCAAGTCTGAAGGATTGAAGTCGGCACTGATGTGCCTGACCGAGGCACGGTACGGGATCGCATGGGGCGCAGTTGGCGCGGCGGAAGCGTGCTTCGACGAGACGGTCAACTTCGTCCAGGACAGAGTTTCGTTCGGCAAAGAGTTGCGCGGTCATCAGTTGATCCAGCGCAAGCTCGCCTTGATGTTGACGGAGATCACAACGGCACAACTTCTCGCGCTGCGTATCGGTCAGTTGAAGGATGCCGGCGAGGTGCACCATGCACAGGTGAGTATGGGTAAGATGAACAACGTGAGAATGGCGTTGAACGTGGCGCGGACGTGCCGGGACATGCTCGGCGCGTTCGGGATCACCGCGGAGTACAAGACTATGCGGCATATGTGCAACCTCGAGTCCGTGTACACCTACGAGGGCACACACGATATCCACCTGCTAATCATCGGAAGCCAGATAACGGGCGTCCCAGCATACGGTGTGTGACCCTGAAGACAACTCTTCAGACCCTTTTCTCAGTGGGGGGAACCTTTCTAAGCAGAAAGGTTCTCCCCCTGACCCCCTTCCTCGCCACGGCGAGTCTGCGACAAAGACCGTCGCACCAATGGTCCTCGCCCTATGGGAGAGGATTAAGGTGAGGGTACATGCCGGGCCAAGTCCAGAAGTTCTTGGAAAGGGGGGACAACCTTCTTACCATGAAGGTTTCCCCACGTGTACTCACCCCTCGGACCGCTTGACCCAACGGCGGCTGGAGGAGTACAATAGTAGTCGGTCTCAATAGGACGATGTGGCTTTCGGGACGGGATGTTGCACCGGGGAGAACGACAGTGCAACGACCGAACACAACCGGTTTGTGTGTCATTACAACCGCACCACAGACCGGTCCTACTGCAACTGGGTCAAACGGCTCACCTTTATTCGATTTAAGAACAACAATGGTTTAGCGCCACGTGCAGAATTGTGGCGGTACGGGTGTGCGAAGCGCTGCCGATGCGTTCTGGGCTCATTTGGCAGTGCGCGTTATGCCGAAACCATATGAACCGTAGTTGTGCAGGGAAATGGAATGGAGAAGTACCTCGATAACAACGGGACGAAGCTCTGGTCGATCGCCGAGGGCACCGGAACACCCCTTATCTTGTGCAATGGTGGCCTCGGCTGTGACGATTACCTTAGTCCGGTTTCTGAAATGATCGAGGACCTTTGCACCGTCGTGAGGTTCGAGCAGAGAGGCTGTGGCCGATCGGATTGGGACAAGCGTTACGATCTGGACACGACAATCAGCGATATTGACTTCGTGAGGAAAGCTTACGGGTTTGACAAAGTCATTGTTGCGGGCCATTCAGCAGGTGTCAATTTGTCACTGGCATACGCGCTTAGACAGCCAGAGGTAGTATTGGGCATCGTCGGCATTTCGGGTGGATGTGTCGTAAATGATCGGAAATGGAGCCAGATCTATCACGAGAACCTTAAGAAGTGCGGCGAGGACAACGGTGGACGGGAATACGAATCCGATCCCGATGTGAACAAGATCGGTACCGCAACGTGGCGTGACTTCATAACAAGTCCCACGCTCCTCCTTGACATTTCCAGACTTGATATTCCCGCAGTCTTCATCAATGCCGGCGGGGACATCAGGCCGAACTGGCCGACGATTCAGCTCGCACACCTACTGAAGAATGGGAAATACGTCGAGATCGGAGACGCGGGACACTATATATGGGTCACCCATCGGGATGAACTGCGCAGGGAGTTGAGGGCGGCGGTGGAGGGGATTAGTGCACAACAAGCTCTTCCAGCGGAGACGGACAAGCTGCGGCGCTGAAGAGCGTCGTTAGCATTATAGCGACAGGGACAAGTGATGCCAGACATACTGCCAGCAGTAAGAAACAGCATTGTCGCCTACAGAAGGGTATACTGCCCTTATTGCAGAGCAGCAACAGTTGCATACAGAGTCAGAAGAAACCTCTTCCTTAGGGCCATCACCGCTCCTGGTCCGGAGTCGGCACTGGCGTTGTTTGACGGGAAGTACCGCAATCTTGTTTGTGCCAAGTGCTCGAACCCACCGCTGAAGGGGATTCGCATGCCCTTCGCGTTGGCTGGATGGCTCGTCTCCTCTCTAGTGGGTTTGTGGGTACTTTTCTTGGCGCTCAGAGAATTGGCAGTCGGTCGAGGAGACTTGGATGTGCCCGGCATCCTCGGAGGCTTAGCTTTCATTGTTCCCGGGCAGATAATCCTGGTGATGGCCCTGCGCGGAAGGCGCAAGCGCGCCAAGGAAGCCGGTTACGTGCTCCCCTGCAGGGAGGGCGATCCTTGTTTCTTTTGCGGGGAACCTTTGGAAAGACGAGGGAGGCATCTCTACTGCACGCATTGCGACGTTCGGGTGGAACAATAGCATCTTAACGAGTGCACACAGCGGACCAGGAGCCGCTGATGCGCATGACGTTAGGCATTTGGAGCCAACTTATTATGAGGATCAACACACTAGCACTGGCCTCGGTGG
>Ga0180438_10003074_pt1 | contig 25855 bp, 26 predicted proteins | sample SS_ome_12_FD_132455 | JGI IMG/M metagenome (GOLD analysis project Ga0180438, IMG submission 132455) | Hypersaline lake sediment archaeal communities from the Salton Sea, California, USA - SS_3_D_2 metaG | ecosystem: Environmental > Aquatic > Non-marine Saline and Alkaline > Hypersaline >... | reverse complement strand
TGGTGCGGAAGGCGGGACTTGAACCCGCACGGGCGTAGCCCACTACCCCCTCAAGATAGCGTGTCTACCTGGTTCCACCACTTCCGCACGATAACCCTATTTTGTCTCGCCCCCTGGTGCCGGAGCGGGGGTCTGGGTCTGTTCCGTTTGCGTCGGGGTAACGCCCTTCATCAGCGAGCTTGTGGCACCCTTGCCGGAGAGAAAGGCCAGAGTGAGGGACGTGATCATGAAGATGATCGCAGCAGCCACCGTAACCTTGTGCATGAAAGAGGTCGCCCCGGTGCTTCCGAAAACGGCTTGGCTGGAACCGCCGAAAGCAGCACCCATGCTCGCCCCTTTACCCTTTTGAAGCAAGACGATGAGGATCAAGGCAAGGCAAACTGCCACATGTAACATGAGTAAGATGAGTCTCATGAGTAAGTCCTTTTAATACTTTCAGAAAGACAATTTTCCAGCGGTGCCAGCTGAGTTCGCGAATAGCACCGCTTTGTTCCAGGATATTAGCAAAAAGGGCTCGTATTGCAACAAAAAAGATTCTACACCGGATCCCCCTGAAATCGGATGATCGGTATGAAGGAGGCGGATTTCAGACTGGCCCCGCCCACAAGCGCGCCATCAATGTCCGATCTTGACATGAGATCCCCGATGTTTTCAGGCTTCACACTGCCGCCGTAAAGAATTCGCACAGCAGTTGCTGTGTCGGAGTCAAAATTTTTCTGAATCCACTGCCGAATAAAGTGATGCACTTCCTGGGCCTGCTCGGGCGTCGCCGTCTTGCCTGTACCGATAGCCCAGACAGGTTCGTAGGCCAGAATTGTAGCGGCCGGCATCTTTGCAGCGTCCCGAAAAGGTTTCAGGGATTCATCCAACTGGCCTTTTAGAACCTGGAAAGTCCGACTTTGCTCCCTTTCATGCAGGGTCTCGCCAATGCAGACCATGGGGACCAGCCCCATCTCCAAAGCCGCCTTGACCTTGCGGGCAATCATATCGTCCGTTTCGCCGAAGAGGCTTCTTCTTTCGGAATGGCCCAAGATAACGTGGGTGCAACCGGACTCCAGGACCATCCTGGGGGATATTTCACCGGTGAAAGCGCCTTCCAGCGCCCAATGCATGTTTTGGGCCGCCAAAAAGATGGCCCGAGGACCAATCGCCTCTTTCACGGCGGCAAGGGCCGTGAACGGAGGGGCCACGAGAACGTCAATCCCCTTGAGGTCCGCGACAGCCTCGGCAATGGCTTTCACCAGTTCGGCCGATTCATGGAGACTCAGATTCATTTTCCAGTTGCCCGCGATGAGGGGCGTCCGGTCGGGCATGGTCGATTTCCTTCATTTTTTCGCCATATACAAGGCCAGGTCGATCATTCGGCATGAATAGCCGAACTCGTTGTCATACCAAGCGAGCACCTTGACCATATCACCAACAGCCATGGTGGAAAGCGCATCCACTGTGGAAGAGACCGTTGTGCCGTTGAAATCGATGGACACGAGCGGTATTTCACAGTAGTCAAGAACGCCTTTTAAATGTCCCTCAGCAGCCTCTTTCAAGGCCGCATTCACTTCTTCAACACCAGCCGTTTTGCTGAGCTGCACCACCAGGTCCACCACAGAGACGTTGGGCGTCGGCACGCGAATCGCCATCCCATTCAATTTGCCGGCCAGTTGCGGAAGAACCAGTGCAACCGCCTTGGCAGCGCCCGTTGTGGTAGGGATCATGGAAAGGGCCGCTGCTCGGGCTCTTCGAAGATCCTTGTGGGGAAAATCGAGCAGGCGCTGATCTCCGGTGTAAGAATGGGTCGTGGTCATGAGCCCCTTCTCTATGCCGAAATTGTCCAGCAGCACCTTACAAACAGGCGCGAGGCAGTTGGTTGTGCAGGAGGCATTCGACACGACGTGGTGCTTCTGGGGGTTGTATTCCCGGTGGTTCACGCCCATAACGATCGTCGTGTCGGGGTTGGTCGCCGGGGCGGAGATAATCACTTTCTTGGCCCCCGACTTCAAATGAGCGGAAGCCTTTTCCCTATCCCTGAAAAGGCCGGTGCACTCAAGAATAACCTCTGCGCCCACCTTTCGCCATGGAATATTTCCAGGATCTTTTTCCTTGTAAATTTGAATTTCTTTGCCGTTTACAATGATGGACCGGTCCGTATGTGAAACATCCGCTTCCAAGATGCCCTGGCTGGAATCATATTTGAGGAGATGTGCCAGCGTCCTGGGATCCGTGAGATCGTTGATCCCCACGAAATCAATCTCCTTGTTGGAGACTCCTGCCCTAAAAGCCATTCGTCCAATGCGTCCAAAACCATTGATCCCCATTTTGACTGTCATGGTCTGTTATCTCCTCTCCATGGTGGTGAAGTCCGTGATGGATGCTCGGTGTAAGATGAAAGCCTTGCCTACCAAGAAAATCCCCCCAACCCCCCTTTGCGAAAGGGGGGCGTTGCACCACACCAGATTTCGATCAGACGAATCTTCCTCCCCCTTTGTGAAGGGGGATCGAGGGGGATTTTTTCACTGTTCGAACAATGCTTGACTATAGCCGCCTGCACAAATTCGCAGAGCCCCACATCCAAGACCTTAAGCCACAATGCTTTGGCCGTTCGCCGAAAGACGTCCTTTAATTTGAAACCCGGCGGTGTTTGTCTTTTCCCGGAAGGAGCAAGGTCATGACCATGGCATCTTCTTTCGTGTCCGTGTAGTAGCCACGCCTACGTCCTACGACCTCAAATCCCAATCGGTGGTATAGCTGTTGTGCCGTATGATTGGACACTCTCACTTCCAGCCAGATCTGGTGCATGGCCTTGGAGACGCCGGTTTCAACCATTTCTGCGAGAAGGCGATTGGCACACCCCTTACCCCTCTGCTGGGGATGAACAGCAATATTGATGAGCTGTATTTCTGTGTCAAACATCCAGAAGCAGATGTATCCGGCCAGGGAGCCATCCGTGATCAAAGCCCACAAGTTGGAAATGGGGTTCTCGATTTCTTGTCTGAAAGTGCCTGAAGACCAAGGAGAGGGGAAAGAAAGGTTCTCGATCTCTAAAATCCCATTCAGGAAGGCATCCTGGTTTTCTCGGGTAACGGGAACAATCGCGTTCATGGCAACTCCAGCAACTTACTGGCCAGAGAGATGCCCCCTTTGCCCGCTTCCTGTGCTTTTTCAGCAAGAGCGCTCAACTTCATATCGGAACGGTTCTGGATGATTGCTATGATCATTGGAAGGTTGACGCCTGTTAAGACCTCGATCTGGTCTTCTCTCAGAAAGGATAGGCTCAAATTTGACGGCGTCCCGCCGAACATATCGGTCAATATGATTACCCCGTCCCCACTGTTGAGAGCAGTCACCTTGTCTTCGATCAATTTCCTCAGTTTTTCGCTGCCACTCGTTTCTGTGATGGCTACGGTGTCCGCCTTGTCCACCTTGCCGACAATAAACTCCGCGGCGTTTAAAAGCTCCGCTCCAAGGTCACAGTGTGTTACGATCAAAATGCCTATCATAGACCAACCCTGATTTTCCTTTCTTCGGTAGGCTGCTGAAAAACGTCAGAACTCCTCGTCATTCTGAATAATCGTTTGATAGAGTTCATGCTTGCCTGCAGCCTCCATCAGGACTTTTCGAAAGGCACTGTTCTTCAAGATTTTTGCGATCTTGGCCAGCGCTTTAAGATGGACGCTGGCAGAATTCTCCGGTGCCACAAGCAAGAAGAAGAGAAAAGCCGGCTGGCCATCCATGGAATCGAAGTCCAACCCTGCGAGACTTCTTCCAAAGGATATCATCGGCTGGCTGACCCCCGGGAACTTGCCGTGAGGTATGGCGACGCCGTCACCGATGCCGGTACTTCCGAGACGCTCTCTTTCCAGCAGAACTTTTACCAACGAACTTTTATCCAAAGAGGGCTGATGGCTCAGGATGGCCTCAGCCAGTTCTTCCAAGGCGCCCTTTTTATCTTTCGCCTTCAGATCGGGGATGATGTTATCTTCATCCAAGATGTCTGACAGTTTCATCGCGTATGCAGTCAACTTTGAGGATTAACCGATCAGCTGGATGGCTCGATCAGGCCGAGATTACCATCCCTGCGTTTATAGATCACGTTGATCTCTCTCGATCGGGAGTTTCTGAAAACCAGAAAATCCTGTTGTGATGAGGAGAGCTGTATGGCCGCTTCTTCGGGATCTATGGGTTTGGCAACCAGCCTCTCTACTTCGATGACAGGTTCTTCAGTTCCTGCCTGTGCTGTTTCTGCCGTTGCCTCGGTGGCAAGGGCCTGTTCACCTTTGATATTTTCAGCACTTCTTTTTCTGATTTTGGACCGATGCCTTTTGACCTGTTTTTCAATCTTGTCCATGACCTGATCAATGGCGGAGTACATATCGGCCGTCTCTTCCACGGCTTTAATCCGGGTCCCATCCACACTCAAAGTGATATCCGCCATGTGTCTGAATTTCTCAACGCCCAAAACCACATGGCCTTCGAAGGGTGAATCCAGATACTTCTGTATTTTCGATAACTTCTCCTCCGCATACGTTCTCAGGCTTGCAGCCGGTTCCATATGCCGGAATGTAACCGTAATGTCCATAGATCCTACCTCCCACAAAGAAAAAGAGCTCCCTAACAAAAAAAGGCACAGAAGTCAAACCTGGAAAGGCTTCTTTCTTTTCCTTGACGGCAAAATGCCCAAGGTCTCCCGATACTTGGCCACTGTTCGCCGTGCCACGTTGATGTTGACTTTCTTGAGCATGTCCGCAATTTCCTGATCGCTGTAAGGCCTCCTGCTATCCTCGGCTTTGATGATGTTCTTGAGGTGTTCCTTGACGCTTTCAGAAGAAACGGCGTCGCCATCCAGGCATTGGATTGCGCTGTTGAAGAAAAACTTGAGTTCAAACACGCCTTGTGGCGTATGAACGTATTTATTGGTGGTGACCCTGCTAATGGTGGACTCGTGCATTTGGATATCTTCCGCTACATCCCGAAGAACAAGGGGTTTTAAGTGGGCTATGCCGTCGTCGAAAAAATGCCTTTGAAATCGAACGATACTTTGCGTTACGCGATAGATCGTTCTCTGACGCTGGTGAATACTCTTAATAAGCCATGCAGCGGATTTCAGCTTGTCTTGAATATACTGCTTGGTGCCGTCTTCGAAAGAGTCCTTGCTGGATAAAATGTCCCGGTAATAGGCGTTGATTTTCAGTTTTGGGAGGCCGTCTTCATTGAGGACGATCTCATAGTCATCCCCGACTTTGAACACATAAATGTCGGGGCTAATATAGATGGTTTCTTCATCATTGTACTTGCGACCGGGTTTTGGCTCAAAACTGGTGATAATGGAAATCGCGGAGAGGACGTCGTCGAGCGGGACGGAAAGGTTTTTGGCAATGAGATCGTATCTTTTGTTCTCCAGCTTATCCATGTGGTGCAGGAGGATGTCCTCGACGATGGTTTCTCCGAGACTCTGAAATCTTGCCTGGATCAGCAGGCATTCGCGGGTGTCCCGAGCCGCCACGCCGACAGGGTCGAAATTCTGGATTACTTTGAGCGCCTTTTCAACAAGATCAACAGGTTGTCCTGTGATTTGGGCTATTTCTTCTGTGGAGATCTTCAGGTAGCCGTCATCGTCCAGGTTGCCGACAATGTGGGTGCCGATTTGCTTTTGTTCATCCGAGAGATAGCTCATGCTGAGTTGCCACATGATGTGGGAGTGAAGGTTGGTTTTGCTGGCGGTTACATTTTCAAAGGGAGGGGCGTCCTTCGGCTCATAGGGGGTGTCCGCCCAGCCCGTGTTGTACTCCGAAACATAGGTTTCCCAATCGACGTCGTCGCCCACATTCTCCTTAACGGTAACCTCTTGAAGTAACGACTCGGAATCTTTCTCGAATTCCTCGCCTTTCTCCTCATCCGTCTCGTCGGCAGTCGTCTCTTCAAGCACAGGATTCGTGACGAGCTCGGTGTTGATCGTCTCAAGGAGTTCGAGCCGGGAGAGCTGGAGAAGTTTAATGGCCTGCTGCAGCTGAGGGGTCATGATAAGCTGCTGGGTCAGGCTCAGGGATTGTTTCAGTTGCAATGCCATGCTAACTCTGTCTCAAACGCTTAAACCCTTAGATTCAGCGCCAATTAAGGTTTTGTGGGTCTCACAGGCTGAAGTCATCACCAAGATATACGGTTCGGGCGATCTTACTCTGCAAAATTTTCTGCGGGTCGCCGTACTCCACAATTTGTCCTTGACTGATGATATAGGCAAAATCGCAAACTTTCAACGTCTCTCTTACATTGTGATCAGAAATAATAATGCCGATGCCCCTCTCTTTCAACTGCTTGATGATCTGGTTGATGTCGTTCAGGGCAAGGGGATCAATTCCCGCAAAGGGTTCGTCGAGCAACATAAATCTCGGCTCTGTCACCAGAGCGCGTGTGATCTCTAAGCGCCGTCTTTCACCGCCGGACAGTGACGAGGCCTTCTGCTTGGCAAGGTGGCTGATATCAAGCTCAGACAGAAGACGCTTAAGCCTGTCCCCGATTTCCTGGGGCGGAACAGGGAGACTCTCGAGTATGGCCAGCAAATTTTCCTGAACCGTCAGTTTCCGGAACACCGAGGGTTCTTGGGACAAATAGGTAATCCCCTTCCTCGCCCTCAAATACATGGGATCATGCGTAATGTCCTGTCCGTCGAGGTAAACCCTGCCTTCATCAGGCCTTGTCAGCCCAATGATCATGTAAAAAGTGGTTGTCTTTCCCGCCCCGTTGGGCCCTAGGATGCCTACGATCTCCCTTCTTTTCACAGTGACATCAATGTGATCAACAACCCTTTTGCCGTGGTATATCTTGGCCAGGGCCTTTGCCTCCAAGGTCTCCGTATTTCCTGACAACGCCATTATTTTTTCACATTTCTAGGGGAGAGGACGGCCCTTGCCCTTTTGCTTTCGGAGCCTTCTACAATACTGCGGTCTTCTTTCAAGAACAGGGTAATGGTGCTGCCTTCCACAAAGTCATCCCCCTGTTTGACTATCGGATTACCGGTAAGAACGACTTTCTCCTCGCTTTGGTAATAGGTCGCTTTTTCCGCCGTGGCCGTGCCGCCGTCAGCCTGAGTGATCGTAACCTGCCCCATGGCTATAATTCTATCGATGCTCAGCTCCATCTTCTCAGAACCCGCTTCGCTAGGCTGTTCAACATAATAGAGGACCATCTTCTGGCAGGTCATGGTGAAGTCGTCTTTTTTGGCATCGACGTCGCCGGTAAAGGTTACGATCTTTCGCTGGTTATCGACCTCCAGTTGGTTAGATTTGATCACAATGGCCGGGGTGACGGCCTTTTCCGCCCCCTTGGCGGGTTCAGGCAGGACCGCTGAAGGCCAAAGGAGGCTCAGTCCGGCGACAAAACAAAAAAAGTATGCTCTGGATAGAAAAGCTGTCATAAGATCAACGCGTCATCGTCAATAGACGTGGTCACATTGGAACGAATCACAAGGATTTCTTTCTCCACGTTGACATAGAGACCTCGGCCCTCCACCGAAAAAAAGGGTCCCGTGATTTTTACTGGGTCGTCGTTTTCCAGGTCGCCTTGTTTCTGACGGTATACAGCACTTTCCGTGATGATCGTATACCCATTATCCGTACGGCCTCTTAAGTTGCCGTTGAGGGTCATCGTTTCCAGCTGTTTGTCATAAACCCCTTTCAGCCCTTTGAGCTCAAGGGCGGGTCTGTTTTCAGGCTCCAGCTTCAGCTGGAAGTCTTTGAAGTGAATGAAACGTTTGTCTCTGGAGAAGGTCACCTCCGTGGCGTCGAGCACCCATTTCACCCTTTCATCGGGGTCATCTTGCGTGTAATGGATGTTCTTGAGCTTCAGGCCCTCCTCCGAGTCGATCTCAATGGGGACGAATTTCTGAATGGCTTCTTTTTGTGATTGGATCAGATAGAAACCGACCATCGCCAAGAGAACCCCGATCCCTGCTAAGGGCCAATGTTTTTTAAAGAATTTTGCCATTCTGCAATAATTATACCAAATGCCCTTTTTTTGTGCAAAGCCTAATTTCCAACCAGGTCGGGCCACTTCTTCTTAGCCTTCAAGATGAGTTCACAAATCTCCCGCACCGCACCTTGGCCACCCTCTTTTTTTGTGACCAGGGTGGCAGCATCCTGCAATTCCGGAGCAGCATCCGCCACAGCAACGGAAATACCGGAATAGCGGAAAAGGGAGAGATCCGGGAGGTCATCCCCCATGCAACAGACATTCGCTTGTCTGATGTTCTTTCTCTTCAGTATCTCGGCACATACCGATTCCTTGTCCTGAACACCTTGATACACTTCCCTGATACCCAACTCTTTTGCTCGAAAATCAACGGCCCTGGAATTTCTTCCCGATATGAGCACCACTTCCACGCCGGCCTGGATGAGCATCTTAAGGCCGTGGCCGTCCCTGGTGTGGAAGCCTTTCGTCTCCTCACCGTTCTCGTTCAAGACGACACGGCCGTCCGTTAGGACGCCGTCCACGTCCAGAATGAGCAATACTATTTCAGCCGCCTTCTCTTCGATCATCTTATCCACGTTCTAGTATCACGTCTCAGAAATAACTTGAAAAAGTTCTCGCTTGCTGGAGGGGCTGTCCCGGGGTGGTCATCCCTTGTCCCGCCGTAGCCTCCTGACCGCCATAGCATTAGCGGCGGCGGCTGGCGAAGGCGGCAGCCCGCAACCATACCTCCCGTGCTTTTGGAACGGCCCCATAAAAATCGAATTCTGGCCATTCTCTGCTTGGGAATTATTGCAGGGATTTCTGGGACACGACACTAAATTTTCCTTCCCTTACGCCTTATGCCAGAATGGTATTCCATGGACCATTGTATGGCCCATGTACTTATTTAAGTCTCTCTATTTACGACACAGTATTCTACCCCTGGGTTCTCACAAGGCCATGAATGTCTTTGAGCAAAGAGAGTAGGGGGCTGACCTTTTCCAGGGGTATAGCGTTCGGTCCGTCGCAGAGCGCACGATCCGGATTCGGATGGACCTCCATGAAAAGACCGTTGGCCCCTGCCGCTATGGCTGCCCTGGCGAGATGCCCGACAAACTCTCTCTCACCTCCTGAGCAACTCCCACTGCTTCCCGGGAGCTGGACGCTGTGGGTCGCATCAAAGACGACGGGGAAACCGAAGCCCTTCATGATGGCGATGGAGCGGATATCGACGACGAGGTTGTTGTAGCCGAAAGAAGTCCCCCTTTCCGTCAGGAGAATCCTCCGATTGCCCGTGGAAGTGACCTTGGCGATCGCGGCCTTCATGTCCCAAGGGGAGAGAAACTGCCCCTTCTTGATGTTGATAGGAAGTCCTGTCCGGGCTGCTGCAATGAGAAGATCCGTCTGGCGGCACAGGAAGGCCGGGATCTGAATGACATCAAGCACTTTGGCTGCTTCTTCCACCTCCGAAACGGCATGGACATCCGATAGAACCGGCAGGTTGGCCTCCTTTTTCACCTTTGCAATGATTTCCAAACCCTTTTCGAGGCCAGGACCACGGTAGGAGTCCAGGGAGGTCCGATTTGCTTTGTCATAGGAGGTCTTAAAAATAACCGGTATGTCCAGTGCGTCTCCCGTCTCCTTGAGGAAAGTGGCCACTTTCAGGGTGGTTTCCTCATCTTCAATCACGCAAGGACCGGCTATCACAAAAAAAGGTTCCCCCTCGCTAAGGTTCAGATCTCCTGTATGAAACGGCTTTTCCATTGTCTTTATTGGCCCTTTGTAGAAACCCGCTTGAGGGAAAATGCTCAACAGGCTGTTGCTGGTTATCTAATAGCAAGTCCTAGGATAAGTCAAGACAAACGCAAGCATACCTCCTGTGTCTTTCGAAAGGCCCCATATTCTTCATATCTATCACCAGGTAACCCCTACGCCAAGCCCACGATTTTATGGTGATGTGATCAAGATACCCTAGACAGCTCCATGAATCTCGCATTCTGAAAATTCGCTCCTGCAAAACTATGAGACAAACTTCTGGGGCACGATGGCGGGGGCGAGGAAACTTTTTCTTGTCATGGCTACACGAAAAGCCTATGATGCCCTTTCAGCATGAATTTTGGGGAGGTTACAAGGAAGGTGCCAAGAAAGAAAGCCACCAAAACGATAGAGGAGATCAACCGAAAAATCAGAGAAGGCAAGGTGGTTGTTGTCACAGCCGATGACATGACGGAAATCGTGAAGAAAAAAGGCGCCAAAAAGGCTGCCGCCGAGATTGACGTGGTGACCACGGGCACCTTTTCACCCATGTGCTCATCCGGCGCATTCATCAATTTTGGCCACACAAAACCGGCTATCAAGGCATCGAAGGTCTGGCTAAATGATGTCCCTGCTTATGCGGGGCTGGCAGCGGTGGACATCTATATCGGGGCTACTGAACCGGCTGAAGACGACCCTCTAAACCGGGTACACCCCGGCCAATTCAAATACGGGGGCGGACACGTCATTCATGATTTGGTGAGCGGCAAAAGGTTGTCGCTCAGGGGGATGGCGTACGGCACGGACTGCTACCCCAATCGCAAGCTTAGCAAGAGGGTGAGACTCGCCGACCTCCCCTATGCGGCGCTACTCAATCCCAGAAACGGATACCAGAACTACAACTGTGCCGTCAACCTGTCCAATAGAACCGTATACACTTACATGGGCATACTGAAGCCGAGAGCCGGCAATGCCAACTATGCCACTTCAGGGCAGTTGAGCCCCCTCTTCAATGATCCTTATTATCTCACCATAGGGGTGGGGACGAGAATCTTTCTTGGCGGTGCGCAAGGCCATGTGATCGGACCTGGAACCCAGCATAATCCTGAGGTGAATAGAGGCAAGAACGGTGTCCCCCTTTCCCCTGCCGGGACCCTTATGGTCATGGGTGACTTGAAGGAGATGACCCCGAGATACCTGGTTGGGGTCAGCATGGTCGGATACGGCTGCTCGCTGGCCGTAGGGCTCGGCATTCCTATCCCCGTTTTGAACGAGGAGATGGCCGTTTTTACGGCCGTCTCGGATGAGGAGATTTACACCCGAATCGTCGATTACGGAAGCGACTACCCTAAGGGAGAAGCAAAGAGTCTCGGGAAGGTCAGTTACGCAGAGCTGAAAAGCGGCAGCATCCAATTCAACGGCCAGAGCGTGCCTACAGTTCCCCTCTCTTCATACCCGAGGGCTCTGGAGGTGGCGAGAACGCTGAAAGAATGGATCGAGAAAGGAGAGTTCCTGCTGACAGAACCGCAGATGATGCTGCCGACCGCAAAAAGAGGCTAGCCAAGCTTTGACTTCCGGGCCCGTCTTGTGTTGAAACGGACGGCGGCAAAACCGACAATCCCCTGCGAAGGCAACCCCCGTGGGGGGTTTTTTGTTTCTGGAACCCTCACCGACTCGAAGAGAGGTCAATATCGATGAACCTCTTGACACCGCGGCCCCCGTTATGTATATTGGTATTCAATTGCAATAAGATCGGCTGTCATTTGGTGTCCGAGAAGAAGCGCGGTCGTTGCTGGGTGGACACTCTTTTTCTTAGAGTCGATAAAGATTCTATTTAATGGTAGGAAACTCCCGCTATTCGGGGGTCGAATTTAAATGGCTTGGAGTCTGCTGAACTGACCTGTGTTGGAGTACTGGAGCGTGACCCATTGTCGATTTTCGACTGCAGATTGACGAATGGACGGCAGCCTAGACTCAATCTGAAATCGTCAATCGAAAATCGTAAATTTCGTCACTCCATCACTCCATTACTCCAGCCCCGGAAGCCCCCTCTGGGGACAGCGCAAGGCCGGGTTGTCAGGGCCCGGATTGTTTACATATGAGGAGCCGGAAATGGTATGAAGAGGATTATCAAAATGCGGCACATGTCCGACAACCAGCGCGGAATTATCAAGAAAGTCGCTGCCACAGGAGATATGGGCCGGCGGGTCAGGGAAATGGGGCTTGTGCCCGAAACGACGATCCAGATTCAGGGACGGGCGCCTCTCAAGGACCCGGTGGCCATTAAAGTGAGGGACTACATTCTGACCCTAAGGAACAGTGAAGCAGACCATATTATGGTCGAGGTGGATGAGCCTGAATAGAGGGGTATGGTGAAGCGCATCAAGATTGCCCTTTCAGGAAACCCAAACTCCGGGAAGTCGACCATATTCAACGCCCTTACGGGAGCCCACCAATACATCGCCAATTACCCCGGCGTCACGGTGGAAAAGAAAGCCGGGCGGGTGAGGCACAAAGGCTATGACATCGAAGTGGTCGACCTGCCGGGGACCTATTCCCTGACCGCTTATTCCCTAGAAGAGGTGGTGGCCCGGGACTTTCTCATCAAGGAAAGACCCGATGTTGTCGTCGATATTGTGGACGCATCCAATCTGGATAGAAACCTCTACCTAACCGTCCAGTTCAAGGAACTGGGCGTCCCCCTTGTGATCGCCCTCAACATGGTCGATGTGGCTGCTCATCGCGGCATCGTCGTCGAGCAAGAGGCTTTGTCCTCAATGCTGGGCGCACGTGTGGTGCCCACTGTGGCGAGATCAAACCAGGGAATCGGTGCACTGCTGGATCAAATCGTGGAGACCGCCGAGGAAGGGCCGACGTGGCAGCCTGAGGTTATCTCTTATGGACGAGATATCAACCAGAGCATTCAAGAGATCGAAGCAATCATTGCAAAAAGTGAGGTTTACGACAGAGCTTACTCGCCCAGGTGGCTGGCACTCAAGTGTTTGGAAGGAGACGAGCAGGTCCTCGCTTTAATCCGAGGTGATCGAGGGGTCAGTCAGGAAATCGAGACGATCTCCAAGAGAACGACCAAACATATTATGAACACATTGGAGGAAGACCCAGAAGGAATCATCGCAGACCATCGCTACGGCTATATTGCAGGCATCACCAAAAAGACGGTGAAAAGAAAAATCGAGTCGAGGCTGAATCTATCGGACCGAATCGACAGGGTCTTAACGAACCGTGTCATAGGTCCGTTTATTATGCTGGCCATCCTTTACGGGATTTACGAGTTCACATTTTGGGCCAGCGAAACCCCGGTAACCTGGTTTGAGGCCTTTTTCGGGTGGCTCAAGGGGGGAGTTGCAAGGCTGATTCCTGAAGGGCACCTGAACTCTCTCATTGTCTCGGGTATTATTGATGGCGTTGGCGGTGTCCTCGGTTTTGTACCGCTCATCATGTTCATGTTCTTTTCGATCGCGATCTTGGAAGACTCCGGTTATATGGCCAGGATTGCTTTTATGCTGGACAGGGTTCTCCGCTGGTTCGGGCTTCACGGAAACTCGGTCATGGCCTTTATTATCAGTGGCGGAATTTCGGGCGGTTGCGCGGTTCCAGGGGTTCTGGCCACCCGGACACTGAGGGATCCAAAAGAGCGCATCGCAACCCTCTTGGTGGTTCCTTTCATGAACTGCGGGGCCAAGCTGCCCCTGTTCGGCCTACTCATCGCAGCATTTTTCGTGAGAAATAAGGCCCAGATGCTGTTCGCCTTCACGCTCCTCGCGTGGTTTTTTGCCCTCTTTGCAGCCAAAGTGATCCGAGTCAGCGTCCTGAGAGGCCCAACCACCCCCTTTGTCATGGAACTGCCGCCTTACCGTGTTCCAACCATGAAAGGCCTTTTAATCCATACGTGGGAGAGAACGTGGCAGTACATCAAAAAAGCGGGCACCATTATCCTCGGCATTTCCATTATCCTCTGGGCGTTGATGACTTTCCCCGGGTTGTCAAAAGAAGAAAGAGAGGGTTACGAGGCTCAACGGAATAAAACCCGATCCGCCTTTCTTGCCGTGCCTGAAGTCAAAGGAATGGTCCCAAACAGGGCCTCGTTGAACGCCCTGGACGATCTTTACAGGAAGTACAGTCAAAGCATGGAGCAAGAGGAGCCGAGTATCAAGGTGGCGGAGGAGGGGAATCGGCTTCTGCCTGTCATGGAGATGGTCTTTGCCTTCAAGGAAGGGGGCAAGACTGTTGAAGTAGAAGGCGAGGTTGCTGCCCCGGTGGCTCATGCCTATCTCCGATACCGGGAAGACATGAGCAGGATTGAGAGCCTTGAGCAAAGGGCAGCCCTGGAGAAAACGGTTGCCGGTCAAATTGGGCGAAACCTTGAGATTATCACCAAGCCCTTAGGCTTTGATTACAAGATAAACGTGGCCCTTCTGGGAGGTTTTGCAGCCAAGGAGGTCATCGTTTCGACCCTGGGAACAGCCTATTCCCTTGGGGAAAAGGAGCCCGAACAGAGCCGTGCCCTCTCCCAGCGGCTCAGAAGTGACCCGAACTGGAGTCCCCTGCTCGCTTTTACCCTGGTTATATTTACCATGCTCTATGTCCCCTGCTTTGCTACCGTGATCAGCATTAAGAAGGAGAGTTCCTGGAAATGGGCCGGCTTTTCCCTCGGGTTCAATCTGATCGTCGCCTATGTGATCGCCCTTCTGGTATACCAGACCGGGAGAGCCCTCGGGGTGGGTCTCTCATAGGAAAATGCGGAAGGGGCACTTGACCAGCGCATGTGGAACATGAAATAGTATTCCAAAATCTATGGGCTTAGCCCATAGATTTTGGAGAGGTGGAGAAACAATGGAAAGGATTCCGATTACGAGAGAAGGTCTTCAAAAGCTGAAAGAAGAACTCGTCCGCATGGAGCGGGTGGAACGGCCTGCGAACATTCGCGCCATCGAGGAGGCCAGAGGCCATGGGGACTTGAGTGAAAATGCGGAATACCACGCGGCCAAAGAAAGACAGTCCTTCATTGACGGCAGGATCAACGAGTTGAGAGTTATTATCGGCCAGGCCGAAGTGATCGACTTGGATGATGGCCCGGCGGAGAGAGTGGTTTTCGGGAGAACGGTGCGGCTGTATGACTTCCAAACGGATCAGGAATTGACGTATCAGCTTTTGGGACCCTACGAGTCGGAACCTGAAAAAGGGAGAATATCCGTGAACTCTCCGCTGGGCAGGGCACTGATTGGTACGCAGGTGGGCGATGAGATCCGTGTAAAGACACCGGGAGGTCTGCAGGAGTATGAGGTTCTCGAAATCAGTTAGATTCCATCCAGAAATGGCTCTTTTTCCGCTGAGCGTCGTTCTCCGCGGGTTTCCGCCTGCGGCGTACTTGTCTGTACGCCTCAGCGAAAACCCTTGTGCGGCCTAGCTCAACGAAAAAACGCCTCATTTCTGAAGTGGAAATCTGCACATTTTCATTTCTGGATGGGCATTAGCTGGTTTCTATCCAGACATGGCCAGCCGCATAACATTTTGGACAATGCACTGGGAGTAGATCGTGGAGAGGATCCAGACAGACAAAAAGGTGACCCTTAAGTACACCATGAGAACCCATCTTGCGGATGGTACGACAAAGGAACAGCCTGAAGAGCAAATGACCTTCATTTTTGGTGTGGAGCGACAAGCCCCGACCCTTGAGAAAGCCTTAGAGGAACGTACTGCAGGGGATAAAATACACATCACGATTCCTTCCTCAGAAATTTACGGCGAGCACGATGCTTCGCTCATCAGGGAGATTCCCCAAAAGGGGTTGATCAAACAGAGAATCAAGGAAGGCCAGTACTACAGGCAGATGAAGATGGGGAGCCTCATTTCCTTCAGAGTCCTGGAGGTCCGTCCGACAACAGTCCTGGCCGATTTCAACAAACCCCTGGCGGGCATTTCTGTTTCTCTGGACGTGGAGATCTTGGCGATTAGAGAGGCTACAAAGAATGAAATCGATTCTGCTATTGATGCCCATGTCAAGCGAAGCATCGGGTGCGGGTAGGAGAGCACGATGGCTGTGAAAATCTTCCTCCATGGTTTGGAGAGCAGCAATCAGGGAACGAAAGCCCGCTTTTTTCAAGACCGTTATCCGGATATGATCGTTCCAAATTTCACAGGACCTTTGGCAGAAAGAATGGAGAAACTCAACGGTATTCTTTCAAGCGAGAGAAGCATCACCCTCGTGGGCTCGAGTTTCGGAGGTCTCATGGCCGCTATCTTTGCCATAGAGAATGAATCTCAAGTGGATCGGCTCATTCTTCTTGCCCCGGCTATCAATCTGCTCTCATCCATGGATTACAAGGATAAAAATATCTCTGTGCCTGCCTGGATATTCCACGGCAAAAGCGATGCCGTCATTCCACTGAAACAGGTGGAGGCGATGGCCCACAAACTCTTTTCCCAGCTTTCTTTTCAGGTCGTGGACGACGATCACTTTCTGCACAAGACTTTCAAAACCCTGGACTGGGATAACTTGCTGGCTTAGTGCTTCGATTCGCAAATACGGTCACATATTTTCCTGAGACTATAGGGCGGATTCGCTCACTCCGTAGGGCCCCGAGCCGTTCAGCCCCGAGCGACTCGACTTGAGCTCGTCGACAAGTCTCACGGCCATGGCTCTCAAGGCAGAGGGCACTAAGTTCTGAGGGAATAAACTCGTTAGCGAATTTATGAATCGTAGGACTTAGATAAAGTGGCGGAAAGGTTTTTTTCGCAAGCCAGAAAGGATTGCGTTCTTCATAGTGAGCCGGAGGGAGCGGTTCAGGCAGGATGATCACCACACTGGACCTCCGGTTTCGAGGTTTTCAGCCTTCGACCTATACGTCCATGATATCGGATATGTTGAGTTCCAGCATCTTGATGCTGGCCAAGATGCGGCTTGAGTTTCTGTAGAGTGCAGGAAAGCTCTCTGCCATCTGCTTGAGTTCCTCTGCCGTCTTCTTCATGGACTGGATCTTGGCGTCTATTTCTTTTAAATCTATTTTTTGGCCCATGTTTTCATCTCCAGACATATCTATGAAGTGCAGTACTAATAGGAGCGCATTAGTTCGGTTGACACTTCATCGAGCCCCCTCACCCCATCCCTCTCCTTTGGGGGTGTAAGTCCTTGAATTCACACCCCCTCGCCTAGCCTCTCCCCCTCGAGGGGGAGAGGAATTGTGGGTTATCGGACAGCCCCTTCTAGCGGGCTGCTGGTACTTAGTTGCATAAGTAACCATGTCATTTCGAAGGAATGAAGTGACTGAGAAATCTTCGATAACACTAGAAAAGATTTCTCCCTTCGGTCGAAATAACATAATGGGAACCTTTGCAACTAAGTACTAATGGACTTTCCTTAAGTCCTTGAACCGTTTTGCCTTCACGTCGTATCTGGGCAGCGTTCCGTAGTCATGAAACTCGAGAACATAGCCCAGATTGGTTTTCAGCCTCAACTGGTCTTTGAGTTCCGCTTCTATCCTCTGCCGCTCACCTTCCCGACCCTTCACGATTTCTATTTTCAGCGTGATCCGGTCAATATCTCCCACCTTGTCAACCACCACTTCGAACTCGTCACTGAGGCCTTCAATGCCTCTCACCACTTCCTCGATCGCTGAGGGCGAGAGAAGAACCCCTTTGACCTTGGTGATGTCATCCGCCCTGCCGATGACGCCCCCCTTGATCACCCGGAAGGTACGACCGCACGGGCATGGGTCAGCGGACCACTCGATCACATCCTTGGAGTCGAACCGAACACAAGGCTGGCCCAAACGGTCGAGAGCTGTGATGATCATTTTTCCTCTCCTTCCCGGCTGCTCGATATACTCCCCCGTATCCGGATCCTGGGTCTCCACGAGGAAGAGGGCCTCGTTCACATGCAGACCGCCCGGCTGCTCATCGCACTCGTAACACCAAGCCCCGATTTCCGTGGCGCCGGCATGATCGTAAACTTTGGCGCCCCAAGCCTCTTCCATGCGTTTCTTTGTGGTGGGGATGCTGGCTCCCGGCTCCCCAGCGCAAGTGATCTTATTGATGGTCAGCGAGGCGGGGTCGATGCCCATCTTGGTCCTGGCTGTATCCGCCATACCCAGGACGTAGGTCGGCGTGGCCATCATGGCGGTGCATTTCAATTCCTGAATTTTGAGGATTCTTGCTTGTGTGTCTAACACGCCGCCCGGTACCACTTCGGCGCCGATTTTTTCCGCAGCATAGTGACCGGCCCAGAAAGCCACAAAGATATTGTAGCCGAAGGGGATAAAGACACGGTCCGTGGGCCTGTAACCCTGGGCCCAAAGGATGAAAGACCAACACTCAGCCCACCATTCCCAATCCTGCCAGGTATCCGGCTGATAAACGGGCTGGCCCGTGGTGCCGCTCGTTTGGCGAAAATTGCTCACCTCTTCAATGGGCACGCAGAGGGCATCGCCATAGGGGAAAGGATCTTTGCGCTGAACGTCCCTCATCATGGATTTTTCCACGGTGGGAACCCGTCTGACATCGTCAAATGAGCGGACATCATCCGGTTTGATGCCTGCCTTGTCGTAAAGGGACCTGTGAAATTTGGAATGATCATAGGCCCACTGAAATATTTTCTTGAACTTCTTGAGTTGAAGATCGCGAAGTTTCTCCTGAGCCAGGGTCTCAAGGACCGGGTTCCAGTATCGCTGTTGTGAAATCATAGAGACTCCTTAGGCGTATAGCCTTCGTTTGAGATCCCTTTCATATCCTTTCATGGGTGTGAAGAACACCTCCTAATACGTCAAGTTGGGCAAAAAGAGAATAATCTGGGGGAAGATCATCAAAATAATGACCCCTGCAATGACGGCAAGCAGAAAAGGGAATATGCCTTTGAATATGGATTCCAAGGGCACCTCACCAATGACGCGCCGGGCTACCCCGAAAACCACGTAGACGTTGATGCCCACAGGAGGCGTAATGACGCCCATTTCAGTGACCATGACGATGATGAGGCCGAACCAGATGGGATCATAGCCCAGGCCCGTGACCAGAGGGTAGAAAATAGGAACCGTCAGGGTCACGAAGGCCAGGGCGTCCATAAAACACCCCCCCAGGAAGTAGATGAGGATGACAACGCCCATGATCACAACGCGTGGGAGATCAAAGCCGCCCACCCAGGAGGCAATTTCAAAGGGAATTCTTGTGACTGCCAGGAAAGTCCCGAAGATGACGGCGCCGGCGATCAACATCATCACCATACACGATGTGCCGAGAGTTTCATAGAGGGAATTGACAAAGCCTTGCCAGGTGAGCTGACGTCTGATCAAGGACACGGCAAGAACGCCGAATGACCCCACAGCGGCCGCCTCGGTGGGTGAAAAGATGCCGATGAAGAGTCCCCCCATGACCAGGACAAAGACCGCCACGGTCTCGATCAGGCCAAAAAGGGAGACGATTTTCTGGGCCCAGGTAAATTTTTCCCCACTGGGGCCCTGTTCGGGATTGAGGGTGCACCGGATGTATATGGAAAAAATAAAAAGGATTGTGACCAAGATGGCGGGGAGAATACCGCCTACGAATAGCTTCCCGATGGATTGTTCCGTAAGAACGCCATACACAATGAGTACCACGCTGGGAGGCATGATCATGCCGAGACCTCCCCCGGACGCCACCGCCCCGGTGGCCAGTTCATCCGCATAGTTGTAGCGTTTCATCTCCGGAAGTCCGACCGTCGCCATGGTGGCGGCTGTGGCCGGGCTTGACCCGCAGACTGCGCCAAAGGCCGTACAGGCGGAGACCGTGGCCATGGCGAGCCCGCCTCGCGTGCTGCCCAGGAATCTGTACCCGGTGTCATAGAGCCTGCGGCTAATGCCGCTGTTAAAAGCCAACTGACCCATGAGAACGAAAAGAGGAATAGTGGTCAGCCCGTAGGAGGAAAATATGTCGTAGATGTTTCTGGACAGAAGCGCGAGCCCGCCTTGGGGAGAGATCATGATTGTAAAACCCAGGTAACCCACCATGGCCATAACGTAGGCAACAGGCATCCGGGACATGAAGACGACGATCATCACGAGAATGCCGATAATGCCGATCGTTGTAGGACTCATGTGCTTTTCAACTTCCTGATGTTAAGGATCAGTTCCTGAAGAATGATCAATGTGAAAACGAAGAAACAGAACCCGGTCGCATAGATGATGTAATGCTGCGGCAACTCTAGATTTAAAGAGACTTCCCCGGAAAGCTGCATGGTGCGTGCATAGGTCACCATGCGCCATGTGACGATGCTGAAGAGGACCAAACTCAAGATGCCGGTGCAAATGGCGATCACGGCCTGCTTGCGCTCGGAAACAAGGCGCACAATGATTTCCACCCCCACGTGACCGCCCACCTTGTGGGTGTAGGGCAGGGCCATGGCAACGGAGAGGGTTGCCATGAAGCTCACAAGCTCCACGGAGCCGAACACGGGGTGGCCGAAAAACCGCCCCACCACGTCCACACAGGTCAGAGACATCATGCCCACAAGACATGCAGCGCCGATCGTTCTTAATTTGTACATGATCCACTCGATCACGCTCCAAAATGCACTCATGGCTTTCCTCTGATCAGTTGCGGCTTGCTAGAGAGGGTCGGCCCTAAAAAAAGGCCGACCCTCAAAGAAAGTTCAGTGTATTACTTTTGATGCTCTTCCAGTGTGCTCACTGTGAAATCGACGATTTCCTGAGCGTTAGCAAATCCTTTCTTTTTCATGTCCGCGACATACTCCTCTAACATCGGTGCGACGGCTGCCCGCCATTTTTCGGCCTCTCTCTTATCGATGCCGAAAACCGTGCCGCCCTGGTTCAGAAAGTAACCGATGCCTTCCCTATCGCTGGCGTCCCAGGCGTCCCCGTGTTTGACGATCCACTCGGCGTTGATCTCATTAATGATTTGCTGCAGATCCGCAGGAATGGAGTCCCACTTACCTTTGTTCATGACCACAAAGAAGGCGGTGGTGTAAGCAGAGGAAAAGGCGGCGGTACAATAATGACAGACTTCTCCCAGTTTCCAGCCCTTGTTGGCTTCCCAGGGGTAAAGAGAGCCGTCCACCACGCCTTTTTGAAGGCTTTGATAGGTCTCGGGCATGGGCATAGACACGGGCGTAGCGCCCAGCGCTGCTGCCACTTTACCGCTCGTACCAGTGGCCCTCATCTTCAGGCCTTTCATATCCTCCAGCGTCTTGACGGCCTTGTCTCTTGTATGCGGAAGGCCGGGCCCGTGAGCATGGAGGTACATCACCCGGGTGTCCATGAGTTCTTTGGGCATGAATTTTTTGTACACCTCGTTGACCACTTTTGTGGCCACCATGCCGCTGGTATAGCCCAAGGGCAGGTCAACGGCCGCCATGACAGGGAATCGGCCGCGGGTATAAGCCAAGCAGGAAAGGCCGACGTCGGACAGCCCTGTGACGACGCCGTCATAACACTGGGCGGCCTTGGTCAAGGTCCCACCTGGATAATATTCCACATAGACTTGGCCATTGGTGCGTTTTTCAACTTCCTTGCACCAGGCTTCGGCCAGTTTGCTCTGAATGTGGGTTGGAGGGAAGAAGTTACTGTAGGTGAGCTTAATGGGTTTTGCTTCAGCCTTAAGGGTTCCTAGGGTTAGAAATGTGACGGCTAAGGACATGACGAAAAAAAACAAAGCAATCTTTTTATACATTTAATTATCCTCCTCGCTAAGAAGTGAGACAAAAACCCTATGGAATTTCAACTAAAAATCTCTTTACTCACCTCCCTTCCATGGATTTGTAATCGCGCCTCGTAGAAAGATTTCAGTGAAAATCTAAGAAAAAAATAACTATATTTTAGCTACAATATAACTATCCGCAAAACCGGGCACTGTCAAGAAAAAAAATGGTGCGGACTTTTCTATAGCAAACAGGCACAAAGCAAGGAAACTCGAGCACTTACACTTCAAAATCCTAGGCATGACAGACCTGTTTCTTTTCAGTTTTGCATGGATTTTTCGGAAACATAACCTCTCGAAAGGGCTTGCGATCCATTTGGGGAGGCACTATGGTGGATGTTTCGGGGGAAGAGGGGAAGGGTGAGGGGAGTCTGTAGGCAAAAATGCTTAACAAAATTTCAAGAAATCGAATGCTAGTAGTACACAGAGTCTGAATGTGGAATTCTGCGATCTCAATTGCCGATACGCAGGTTGGCCACAGGACGACGCCCTAGATGGTTCAGGGAGCTGTAGAACCTTCCAGGCCGTCTTTTGCAAGAAGAAGAATCGCCCGGTGCACAAGAATGCACCTTGCCCGGATAAGGAGAAAACTCACCACGGAGACTTAGAGAGCGCAGAGAGGGGCGAACACGAATAAACGTCTATAAAAATAGATCTCATTCCGGTGAACCCATTATTCCAATCGTTCGACCTGGAGGCCGTTCGGCCCCGAGCTCACGGCCGAGGGGCTCTCGACAGGTTGTGAGCGACCCGTCCTCCGCAGTAGCCTCGCTACGGAGGGTGGAAGCGAACTGAGTTCAAACTTCGGCAACCCTTTCGTGACCGGAGCCGGGCTTAGATGTCCACTTTTGCCAGGTAGCGGGTGATGGCGCCGTCGTATTCGTGGGTCAGGCGAAATACCTTCTTCGCCAATCGAAATCGCGTCTCCAGCGAGGTGTGGCCCCCGGTCTCTTCCATCTCTTTGAGTACCGCGTCATATTCTTCAGGGTCAACGATCACCGTCACGTCTCTGTAGTTCTTAGCGGCGGAGCGAAGCATCGTGGGCCCACCGATGTCGATGTTTTCAATGGCCTCCTCCAGGCTGACGCCTTCCTTTGCTACCGTTTTTTCGAACTGGTAAAGGTTCACCACCACGAGATCAATGTTCTCAATGCCGTGTTGCTGCATCATTTGGACATGTTCGGGATTATCCCGCATGCCGAGCAGGCCGCCATGGACTTTGGGATGGAGCGTCTTGACACGCCCATCCAACATTTCAGGAAATCCGGTGTACTCGGAAATATCGGTGACGGAGATGCCGCCCTCCCTAAGGGCCTTTGCCGTTCCGCCGGTGGACAGGATGTGAACACCGAACTTGGAAAGGGATTTGGCAAAAGCCACCACGCCGCTTTTATCGGTTACGCTGATAATCGCCCTTTCGATCTTCTTCATCTTCTAACCTCCCGAGTCAATTTTGTTTGGTTTCCACAGATCAACAATCTGATTGGTTTATCTCATGGATCGTGATATTTTTCAATCAGACGAAATAGAAGCCCAATATTCCATTATTCCCTCCGGAGCCGCTTCCAGCCCCGGAGGCTTGCGGCCAATGGCGAGTGAAGCAAACTATAGGTAAGGGCTCTAATAAGATGACATCTAGTTGCTTGGCGCGGAGCAAGAACAGCCGGATCAAAATTCCCCCTTGCCCCCCTTTAGCAAAGGGGGGTTGGGGGGGATTTCTGTTTCTTCCGCACCTTAAATCACTTTCGCAATGACAACTTTTTTCTGTCGTCTGCTATAACTTCAAAGAAATTTTTATCAACCCAAATTCAGCGATTCTGGAGCCATGCATCCTCTTTACACGGCATACAAAGCCCTGACTTCCGGCCTCTTCATCTCCCTTTTCCCCCTTTTCTGGGGCTATACGCATGTGACCGGTCGTTACCGGAAAGGGTGGAAAGAGCGAATGGGCTTCATCCCCCGCCGGGTCCACCGGGAGAAGCATGGCTCATCACGGGTGTGGATTCATGCTGCTTCCCTGGGAGAAGTGAGAGTGGCGGCGTCCATTGAAGAGCATTTGAAGGACTTGATACCGGGCTGTGAGACCATACTTTCAACAACCACGGAACACGGCCAAGATCTCGCAAGGCAGATCCTTCAAGATGATATGGCTGTGTATGCGCCGCTGGATCTGTTTTTTGCGGTTCGTAGGGCGCTTTCCCTGGCCGGCCCGGACCTCATAGTCTTTATGGAAACGGAGCTCTGGCCTGCTTGGCTTAATGAAGCGCATCGGATGGGCATCAAAACAGCCTTGATCAACGGTCGCATTTCATCCCGATCCATCAAGAGGTACAGAAAACTTCGACCCTTTTTCCGCAAGGTATTGGAAAACGTGGACGCCTTTAGCATGATCTCGGAACCGGATGCCCGCCGCATCCGGGAGATGGGAGCGGACCCGCAAAGGGTCGAAATTCACGGGAATGCCAAGTACGATTCCCTGACCCGCCTGTTTGACCCGGCCATGGAATCAGAAGTGCGCAAAACCTTGAACCTTCAGCCCGCCCAGCCTGTCTTTGTGGCGGGGAGCACGCGAACCGGCGAAGAGCCGATCATTCTGGATGTGTATGAGAGAATCTTGAAGGTGTTTCCAGATACGGTTCTGGTCATTGCACCGAGACACATTGTTCGAACCCCTGCCATCGAATCCCTCCTCAGGCGCCGGGGCTTTGCGTATCATTTGAGAACCGCACTCAACGAAGAAGGCGGAAAGCGCACTGCGCCCGTTGTCATCATGAATACTTTTGGAACGCTTTTCAGGCTCTACAGTGTGGGGACCGTCAACTTCTGCGGTGCTAGCCTGGTTCCCCTCGGCGGCCAGAACCCGCTTGAAGCGGCGGTCTGGGGTAAAGTGGTGCTCTACGGTCCTTCCATGGAGGATTTTCTAGATGCCAAGGCTCTTTTAGAGAATGAAGGGGCGGGCATAGAAGTGTCAACTGCCGATTCCTTTGCGGAAAAGGCGATATGGCTGCTGAAGCACCCGGATTTGGCCAGATCCCGCGGGGAGCGAGGGAGAGCAGCGGTTTTGAGGAATCAGGGTGCCGGGAGGAGGCATGCCAAGGTGATCGCTCGTCTGCTCAGGTAGATGCACGTTTAAGGATCTGGGGTATCACGTTTCCTTCACAACCGGCCGCACACTCTGTCCTTGCTCGCTCTGGAAGTACCCTTTCGGGACCGTCACAATTCCCCGAGGCGTAACGGAAAAGCGTTCCCTGTCCTCTCTCGGGTTGTAACCGATTTGGGTGTGGGGGGGAATAATGTTCTGCTTGTCAATGATCGCCTTTTTGATTTTGCAGTGGCGGCCCACCACCACACCGTCCGAAATCACGGACTCATCCACAGTGGCCCAGCTGCGTACGACCACGTTGTAAGCGAGCACAGAGTTACGCACAATGCCGCTGATAATGCATCCGGGCGCCACCAATGAGTCGAGGGCCTTGCCCACGCGGAAATCTTCAGGGCGCTCGCTGGCGAAGATGAACTTTGCAGGGGGGGCCAGGACCTGGTGGGTGTGTACGGGCCACTTGATGCCGTAAAGATTAAAGAACGGGTCCACACCGGTGAGATCCATGTTTGCATTCCAATAAGCGTCCAGAGTTCCCACATCCCGCCAGTATGAAGAATCCCTGGTGCGAGATTGAAGACGGGGTTCCCGCTCCCCATTTTCGAGGGTTAAGAAAATAACATCTTCGATCTGGTTTTGCTGGCCATAAGGGTAGGCATAGACGCGATGAGAGTCCAACATCCTGGGAATAATATCACGACCGAAATCATCTTCCTTGTTGGCCTCGAGAACGTCCAGAAGGATGTCTGTACGAAATAGGTAGATGCCCATGGAGGCGAGTACATGCTTTGGGTCACCGGGAATGGTCTTCACATCTGTTTTGGGCTTCTCACGAAAGGCAGTGATCCGAAAGTCGGTGTTGACCTCTGCAACGCCGACCTGGTGGGCAAGGTCCTTGTCCACTTCCAAGAGAGAAATGGTGAGATCCGCGTCCTTCTCTTGGTGGTATCTCACAAAGAGGCTGTAGTCCATTTTGTAAATGTGATCGCCTGAGAGGATCAAGACATGTTGCGGCTTGTAGCGCTCGATGAGATAGAGATTCTGACGGATGGAATCGGCGGTCCCCCGATACCAATCCAGGCCTATCCTTTGCTGAGGCGGCACGAGCTTAAGAAAATGCCCCATTTTGCGGCTGAAAATGTTCCACCCTTCTTCCAGATGGTCGGACAGAGACTGCGATTTGTACTGGGGCAGGACGATGATCTTGTAGATCTGGGAGTTGACACAATTGCTCAGGGTGAAATCAATGAGACGGTAGATGCCGCCAAAGGGCACAGCGGGTTTGGTACGATCCCGGGTAAGGGGCATGAGCCTTTCGCCCCGGCCTCCAGCCATAACAAAGGCAAGAATATCTTTCAT